>Ga0007794_10000049_pt1 | contig 51114 bp, 45 predicted proteins | sample CryBogmetaGMA5M_FD_60365 | JGI IMG/M metagenome (GOLD analysis project Ga0007794, IMG submission 60365) | Freshwater microbial communities from Crystal Bog, Wisconsin, USA - MA5M | ecosystem: Environmental > Aquatic > Freshwater > Lake | place: Crystal Bog, Wisconsin, USA | collected 2009-07-06
CCTTTCAGCCTTTGAAGCTCAAGGGTGTCGGCCGTATTGATGTCGACAATCAGAACAGGCATCAACTGATGCTGTGATGCCCTGCCTGAATCTTTTGATTTCTCTGCTGACAACCATGATTTTCTGAACCGGCGGGCACTGCTGACAGAATCCTCAATTCTCGCCCGCCGGATCCCTGTCTCAAAATCCCTGAGTTCTTTCTCCAGGCCCGGGAAATTAACAGAAGGGACAACACTTCCCTCCGGCCATAAGCCGTTTGCTGTTGCCGCCAGGAGCAGGAGGACCAGGAGCACAATGATCCCTCTCTGTTCAGCCCTGTTAAAATTCAGGAAATCCTTGATCAACCCGGAACTCTTCATTGCATGGGCATCTTACCCAGTAATTTTAAACCTGCCCTGCATTCAAGGCATCTTTTATGATCACAATAATTTCGTTTTAGCTGGATCAGTGCTTGTGATTCCATTGCATTGGCAGCCCTGACCCCCAGCGTACTCCACATCCTGGTATCATGATTTTCTTCTCCCTCAAGGCTTTCAAGAAGTTCGATGGCTCTCATGCTGAAAGGGCTTATGTCCCTTGCCGATCCAAACGCAAAAAGAAATGGGGCAAGACTGTTAATCAGCAATAACCTGGCCGAACTCACTCCTGTTCTCTTTTCTTTTCTTCCCGAACTTTTTCCGAAGCGGTAATGTGTATCCCAGTATTGAGAGGCCTTCAGCATAAAAAAATCTTCAAGTCGTTTTATATCGGTAATATCGAGGAGGTAGCGGGGTTCAGCCTTGCAATTGAACATGCATTGTGCAAGCTGGCTGATCCGTATATCGGGAAAATTCCCCGGATGAAGCCTCAGCCATTTCCAAAGTGATGGTTTTAAAGGCTTTAAACCATATTTCCGCTGCAGGTGAAGATATTCCTTTTGAAGGGAACGCCGGTATTTGTCGCGGGGATTCCTGCCTATCAATCCCGATTGTCCGTATAACAGCGCTTCAAGCCTGAACAGGCTGTCGGCATTTCTCCTTATAATTTTCAGGGGGACCGACCTTGCAAGCAACTCGAACGGAAGTGCGTTGATCCTGAAACCAAATCCGGCAGCAAGTAATATATATAACACCTCATCCCAATCGGCATATTCATCCAGCAGGCGGAAGATGAACCCTGACTTTTCATGAAGCCTCTCGGTGACAAGGGAAGGTGCCCATAACTTAATGATATTATACGTGTTACCATTGATAAGATGAAAGCATGGAATCCACAGATGATTCCGCATGATTACAGTATAACGGTCTTCAATGGCAGAAGGAAAATTGTTTTTCAGCACCAGGGTCGGCATTACCGCCTTATATTTCTGCCTTATCTCCTGGTCATTTTCATAAACTACATGGAGTATCACATTATCATAAGCCGGGTCGAACTGGTGCCTGTGCCTGATCCAGTCGGATGAGCGGGAATGCAACTCGACATTTCCCGCCCACACCGTTTCGTTGATCCGTATCCTGGCATTGAAAAAGTCGGGCCCCCCATCGGTATTCTGCAAACCCGGGTGCAAAACCGTAAGCCTCTCACCTCCAAGAGTGTGAAGCTCAGGATTCAGGAGCCTGTACTTCCAGATATATTGCAAAAACTGCTCATTCATAAGAACCGTGAATCGTGAATCTCACCTCCTTAATCCGTCGAACATAAAAAAGTGATATGCCGGGAAAGAAATTTTTCATGTCGTTTTGTCACACATAACCTAACTTGAAATAATTTGCATCCGGGCGATCAAATAATTATATTTGCAGGAAATTCCAAATGGTTTTTGATATATGGACGATGTCACAACCCTGGTTTCGGGCATTGATTTCAAGGTCCGGAAACTGATCGCCCAGCAGAGAAAACTCAGGGATGAGAAAGAAAATCTGATCATTGAATTAAACCAGCAAAAACAAACCAACGAAGAACAGAAACAGGTTATCAAAGGATTTGAAGAAAAAATCCGGATATTGAAACTTGCCAAAATGACTGATGGGAAAGAAGACAATTCAGATGTCAGGACAAGGATCAATGAACTTGTGAGGGAAATCGATAAATGTATTGGGTTATTAAATACCTGAGAGAGATTCCTGCTTAAAAATGAATGAATTAGCTATTTCATTGAATATTGCAGACCGGCCGTACAGGCTCAACGTGGAGAAAGACCACGAGGAGTTGTTCCGGAAAGCGACACGACTGATAGAGAAGAGGTTAAAGGATTATTCACTGAACTACGCTTATAAAGACAAACAGGACCTTCTGGCCATGGTCGCCCTTGAATATGCAACCAGTTTTCTTCAGGACGAAGAATTACTTGAGCAACGGGAAGTGCAATGGAACGAAAAACTGAAGGAAGTTGACAGGGTCCTGGCAGATTATCTCTCCGAACAGAAAGTTCTTTGAAATTACAAAGATTTACCCGCACTAACTCAGACAGTTTGTAAACCTAACATTACAAACATTAGGGCAAAGCTCATGGGTTTGTAGGACAGGCCTCGCTCCTGCTTGCAGGATTCCGGCTACGGCCGGACAGTGGACGTTCGAATTACCCGGCAGCCCTATACGTATATTATGAGGTTTATCAATACCTCGCTGATTAGTGCGGGTTTTTTATTTTAACTAATAAACACTATAAAGATGCCAAACATCCTGCTATTCGTAATTATCGGTATAAGCGGAATAATAATCGGAGGGCTTATCACCGGGACGATCCTGAATAAAGCGCTGGAGCGCAAGCGCGACGCCTTGCTCAAAGAGGCAATGGACAAGGCTGAGGTGATCAAGAAAGAAAAGATACTCCAGGCCAAAGAAAAGTTCCTGCAGCTTAAAGCCGAACATGAGAAATTCGTTCATGAAAAGAATGAAGAGATTTCGAAAAATGACAACCGGCTGAAACAAAAAGAAGGCACATTGAATCTGAAGAATGATGAGATTGCCAAAAAGCAGAAGGAAATAATGACAATCCGTCAGACTCTCCAGACACAGATGGATATTGTCAACAAAAAGCAAGCTGATCTTGATAAAGCTCAAAAAATCCAGATAGAAAAACTTGAAATCATCTCAAACCTTTCTGCACTCGAGGCCAAGACCCAGCTTATCGAAAACCTCAAGGAAGAAGCCAAGTCTGATGCCCTGGTCCATGTGAAGGACATCATCGATGAAGCAAGGATCACCGCCAATACCGAGGCCAAAAAGATCATCATCGAGACAATTCAGAGGACTGCCACCGAACATGCCATTGAGAATACCGTTTCGGTATTCAATATTGAAAGTGAAGAGATCAAAGGAAGGATTATCGGCCGTGAAGGACGTAATATCCGAACCCTGGAATCGCTTACCGGGGTTGAGATCATTATCGACGATTCTCCGGATGCCATCCTGCTTTCAGGATTTGATCCTGTAAGGCGGGAGATCGCAAGGCTTTCGCTTCACAAACTCGTGACCGACGGCCGTATACATCCTGCCAGGATTGAAGAAGTAGTTGCCAAGACCCGCAAGCAGATCGAACAGGAGATCAATGAAACCGGGAAACGGGTAAGCATCGACCTGGGTATCCACAATCTTCACCATGAGCTCCTTAGAATGATCGGCAAGATGAAATACCGTTCGTCATACGGACAAAACCTCCTTCAGCATTCTATCGAAGTAGCCAAGCTCAGCGCCACCATGGCCGCGGAACTCGGTATTAATCCGAAGAAAGCCAAACGCGCAGGCCTCCTTCATGACATCGGGAAAGTTCCCGACAACGAGCCAGATCTTCCTCATGCAATCCTTGGTATGAAGATGGCCGAAAAATTCAAAGAGAAACCCGAGATCATCAATGCCATTGGAGCTCATCACGATGAGATCGAGATGGATAACCTCATCTCTCCTATTGTCCAGGTTTGCGATGCAATATCAGGAGCCAGGCCGGGTGCACGCCGCGAAGTCGTTGAAGCCTATATTGAAAGGCTGAAGCATCTCGAAGAGCTCGCACTCAGCTATCCAGGTGTTGTCAAGACTTTTGCAATCCAGGCAGGACGCGAATTACGCGTCATTGTCGGGGCGGATAAGTTAAACGACCTGGAAGCCAACCAGCTTGCGTTCGATCTTTCAAAAAAGATCCAGAGCGAAATGACCTACCCCGGCCAGATCAAGATCACGGTGATCCGCGAAACAAGGGCGGTGCAGTACGCAAAATAAAAGGCGAAAAGCGAAATCACTCGCATATTTACACCGCCGCTTTTGCAAAATGCTCATTCAAATAATACGGCTTGTGTAAAATGCTTCGCTCACTATAATTTCGCTTTTCAATTTTCTTTCCTCACCACCTTGTGACCCTTATGCCGGTGGCTGGACCTTTTTGAAAATTCTTTGGAGAGTACACTGATATTGCCATCGACTTCGAGAATTGCGAGATCCACCTCTTTCTCCGATGGGACACCATGCTCCCTGATCGCTTCAAGAACCTCATCGCGTGTGATCCTGGCAAGTCTCAGGTGTGATTCGAGTATTGCACCCTGGTAAACCAGCATGACAGGGTCCCCCTGCAATACACGGCTGAACCCCGGGAAACGGAACTGGAGCCGTTTGATCAGATAATTTATCACAAATAGCGACAGGGCAGCAATCAGCCCCCCGGCAAGGCTGTTATCACCAAGCACCATTGCATTCTGAACCGCATTGCTAATAAGCAGGATGAATACCAGGTCAAATACTGAAAGCTGGGCCAGTTCCTTCTTCCCGAAAAGCCGTACGGCCAGGATGAGGAATAAATATACCGCTACGGAACTAAGTATGATCTGCAGGAAATGGTTGCCGAAAACATTCATGGGAATAATTTTTTTATGTCTTTTCTGAATTGTAAAAATCAAAATTACTCGACATATTCATATAATTTCTAAATTGCCGTAACAATTTTGGGATTTTTGTGTCTAAGTCATTGTATGAATTCCGGCTAACCCCGGCCCTTGGTTCTTAAGCAAGCTTCGGGGAAAATGCCTTGAGAGATTAAATATTCTATAAACCAAACAAACCTATTCACATGAAAAAAACTTTTGCCTTATTGATGATCGGATTATTCCTTGCTTCAGTTGCAGGGCATGCCCAGGATATGAAACTTGATGATATTCTCAACTCTTATTACAAAGCCACGGGAATTGAGAAAATGAAAGACTGGAAGACGGTTAGATCGACAGGTAAGAACGTCGCCCAGGGAATGGAATTTCCATTCACAGCCATTATCAAACGCCCTGCAAAAGTAAGGGTGGAGGCAGAAGTCCAGGGGAATAAAATGATTCAGTGCTTCGATGGCACAGCCGGCTGGAATGTAATCCCCTGGTCAGGCTCAACTGCTCCCCAGGATATGAATCCCGATGAGGTCAAGAATATGAAAGAGCAGGCCGATCTTGAAGGGCCTCTGTACAACTGGAAAGAAAAAGGACACAAGGTTGAACTGCTCGGGAAAGAAGACATGGAAGGCTCAAGCACCTATAAAATAAAGGTTACCAAAGCCAATGGCGACATCGACGTTTACTTTATCGATGCCGAGAGTTTTATCCTCCTGAAAACGTCATCAAAAATTAAAATCCAGGGGAATGAAACCGAGAGTGAAACGTTTTACACCGGCTACAAGGATATCAACGGCATACAGATGGCCATGACCATCAGTACAAAGATCAAGGACCAGACAGTTTACTCGGTGGTCATTGAAAAAACCGAGGTGAACGTCGATATTGATGACAATGTCTTTGTTAAACCCCCGATTACCCCGGTAAAAAAATAATCACATTATAATTTCAGCTTATGAAACTGGTGATCAAAATCATTATCGCTTTCCTTTTTTGCATTACTGCAACACTGACGCAGGCCCAGGACCGCATTAAAGTCGATGAAAACACTTTCGGTGACATACTGGCCCGGCAGATCGGCCCGGCTACCATGAGCGGTCGCATCACCGCCTTGGATGCCCTGGACAAAAACCCTGCAGTTTTATATGTCGGGGCCGCCACGGGAGGTGTTTGGAAATCGAAGAATTACGGAACCACTTTTAAACCCGTTTTCGAAAAATACACGCAATGCATAGGTTCCATAACCATCGACCAGCAGCATCCCGATACAGTCTGGGTAGGCACCGGTGAGGTCTGGGTAAGGAACTCAGTTTCGGTCGGCGACGGCATTTACCGAACCAACAACGGGGGAGAGACATGGAAGAAGATGGGTCTTGAAAAGTCCGAAAGGATAGCAAAGATCGTAGTTGATTCGAGGAACTCCGACATAGTGTTTGCAGCAGCCCTTGGTAACCTGTGGAATTCAAGTGCCGACAGGGGTTTGTACCGAACAAATGATGGAGGCAAGACCTGGGACAAGGTGCTTTATGTTGATGAGAACACCGGTTGCAGCGATATCGCTGTTGACTGGAAGAACCCTGATATCATGTATGCCGCGATGTGGGAATTCAGAAGAACTCCATGGTCGTTCAGTTCGGGAGGCAAGGGCAGCGGGCTTTACAGGTCGGCCGATGCAGGCAAAACATGGGCAAAGATCAGCAGCGGCATGCCCGAAGGCATACTTGGGAGGATATCCGTTTCAGTTTCTCCTGTGAAATCAGAAGTGGTTTATGCACTCATTGAAGCAACAAAAACGGGCTTGTACCGCTCGTCTGACCAGGGAAAAACATGGGCATTGTTAACTACTTCGGAAGCTGTGAACGACAGGCCGTTCTATTTTTCTTTCCTGGCACCTGATCCGATTGATACCAATGTGATCTACAAGCCGGGCTCCAATATCAGTAAAAGCGTTGACGGCGGCAAGACCTTCAGTTCTGCTGCTGTTGAAGGCGGAAATTATCATAGCGACTGCCACCCTGTCTACATCAGCAAAAAAGATAATAACCTGATCTATATGGGGACTGATGGCGGGGTGTATTATTCTATGGATAAAGGGAATACCTGGAGGATGATGCGCAACGTGCCGGTTTCACAATTTTATCATGTGAGCGTCGACAATGCCGAACCGTTCAATGTTTACGGCGGTTTGCAGGATAACGGGTCGTGGTATGGACCGTCCAGGTCATCCAACGGCATCACCAACAGCAGCTGGAAGAGCGTCGGCTTTGGTGATGGTTTCTATGTTTACTGCGACAAGCTCGATTCGAGTATACTTTACTGGCAGTTCCAGGGTGGAAAGATCGCAAGGTACTACCTCAAAACAGGGGAGTTCAAATCGCTCATCCCGTTCAGGGACAAAGACACCAAAGAACTCCGTTTCAACTGGAATGCGCCTATGGTATTCAGCCCGACAAGCAACCGCTTTTATGCCGGGGCCCAGTATTTGTTCAAAACCAGCAACAGGGGTGACTCCTGGACCAGGATATCACCCGACCTCACGACTGCTGACCCTAAAAAGCTGAAACAGGAAAAATCGGGCGGGCTTACGGTAGATAACTCATCCGCAGAGAACCATTGTACGATATACACCATCAATGAGTCCCCCCTCGACAGTCTTATTATATGGGCAGGGACTGACGACGGAAACCTCCAGGTAACTGCCGACGGCGGAAAAACCTGGACCAATGTGGTAAGCAACATCACCGGCTTGCCGGCCTGCACCTGGTGTTCGTATGTTGAACCCGGTCATTTCGATAAAAACACGGTGTATGCAACTTTCGACGGCCACCGCATGGGAGATAAAACAACGTATGTTTTCAAATCAACCGATCTTGGGAAAACATGGAAATCCCTTGCCGATACAGCAATTCATGCGTACTGCCACGTTATAAAAGAAGACCTTGTAAAACCTGATCTTCTTTTCCTCGGCACAGAGGGAGGTCTTTACCTTTCGATAGACGGTGGCCAGGCCTGGTCATTTTTCAAAGGGAATGTTCCCAGGGTACCGGTCATGGACATGGTCTTCCATAAGAAAGAACAATCCCTTGTACTGGCTACCCACGGAAGAGGCATAATGATCATTGATGATATTTCGCCTTTACGACAGATATCTAAGGAAGTTCTTGAGGCGGATGTGAAATGGCTGAACCCGAAAGACTATGTCATCCACGAGAACTCTTATGTCCAGCAATGGAACGGGGATGATGAATATGTAGGGCAGGTTCCCCAGGAAGCAGCTTCAATTATCTATTATATGAAGAAACGGCATTTGTTCGGGGATATTCATCTCGAGATTTACGATGCCGGTGGAAAAATGATCAAGAGGCTGCCTGCAGGGATGCGAAAAGGGATCAATGTGGTGAAATGGAGTATACAGATGAAGCCTCCCAAGGTACCTGTATCCCCTCAGATAGAGGGATCTGCATTTGCAGGACCTGATTATTCACCAGGTGAGTATACCGTAAAGCTTTTCAGGAACAATGATGTTTATGAAACAAAAATCAGGCTGCTTGCCGATCCCAAATCCATGTATTCCTTGCAGGAACGTGAAATCCGGCAAAAAGTGATTATGAAGGCCTACGACCTGCTGCAGACCCTGGCCTATACCGACAGGCAGGTAAGGGAAATCCGCGACCAGTCGAAGAAACTCTCAGGCCTTGTTTCAAAGTCCATGTCAAAGAAGCTTCTGACCATTTCAGTGAGGATGGACACACTACATGCCAGGATAGTATCAACCCAGGAAGGTAAAATAACCGGGGAAGAACGCCTGCGTGAAAAGATTGCTTTTATTTATGGTTCAATCATGCAGTATCCCGGTAAACCTACCGATTCACAGGTACAGGGGCTTGATCTCCTGGGCCTGGAATCGGGGAAAGTCATCACCGAGGTGAATGCGTTCGTAAGCAATGACCTCCCGAAACTGAACGCTGAGCTGTTAAACGACAAGAAACCAGAGATAAAACTAACTTCACCTGAGGATTTCATCAAGGAACCATGATAATCCGTATTTTTGTGCTTTAATACATCCGGCAGTAAAGAAATATTATTAACCATCAAAATCCAAAGTATGTCAAAAGGAAAAGATGTTAAAAAGAGTGTAAAAAAAGAGCCGACAAAAACTTTGAAAGAAAAAAGGCTTGAGAAAAAGGAAAAGAAAGACAAGCAAGGAAAGTTCTGAGAACTTTCAGTCTTCTGAAGTCCATTCTATTTATAACAAAAAAAGCCGCCCTGCAAAGGCGGTTTTTTTTTCACTGAGGCATTCGTTAGCATCATTGGGAAGTGGAAAAATGTTTTCGGATTAACCCCAGCAGTAATTTACTATCAATAGGCTTTACGATATAATCGTTGCATCCTGATTCCAGGGCAATTACCTTTTCAAACAATTGTTTATAGGCCGTTTGCGCAATGATGATAACTTTCTTGTTAAACTGTCGGATTTGACGTGTGGCTTCAAACCCGTCAATTTCAGGCAGGTTAATATCCATCAGCACCAGGTCGAGGTCAATATTGTTTCGGCAAGATTCAACAGCTTCCATTCCCGTTTGTGCGTGAATGATTTCTTTGCCATATTTTTCAATGATAGTTAAGATCAGGGAATCTGAAATCTCGTCATCTTCCACAATTAATATTTTCAGTTTTTTACTTTGCCCTTCCGAAACTAAATCGGTAATGATTTCTTCTGGCTTATTTTCAGTAGAGAAAGGGAGTGTAAAATAAAAGGTGCTTCCCCTGCCTTCTTCAGATTCAACCCAAAGCCTGCCGCCTTGCTTTTCCACAAACTCCTTGCAGAGGATCAACCCCAGACCCGTGCTGGGTTCATTCTCAGTTCCCTTGCGGCTGGTATTTGCATCAAGCCGAAAAAGGTTATCTGCTATTTCTTTGCTCATACCAATTCCTGTATCACTGACTGAAATTTTAACCCAGCTATCAGGAATTTGTTTTGCAGCCAACGTAACCTTCCCGCCTTTCGGGGTAAATTTCACGGCATTGGAAGTCAGGTTACGCAGTATGCCGCTAAGCATATATTGATCGGCAAAAACCATCAAATCCTCCCGGATAGTAATGCGGAGCGTAATATCCTTTTTGTTAGCCATATCCATCGCTAACTGCATATCCGGAGAAATCGAAGGCAGCAATACAAGCGGCGAAGGATCAAAGGGGATCTTACCCCCTTGCATTCGTCCCCACTCCAGCAAATTTTCAAGCAAACCATATACATTGGTGATAGAGTTTCTCATCATACGGGTCATACTTTGAATTTGCGCCTGCGAAAGTGAGGGCAGATCTTCAACCAGCATTTGACTAAACCCAAGAAGGCTGTTAAAAGGGCTTCGCAAGTCGTGGGCAAGGATGGAGAAGAACTTGTCCTTTTCGACATCCATATCTTGCAAAGTCTTTTCGTTCTCTCGCAATGATTGCTCAGCATGCTTTTGGGCGCTGATATCCCAGTTGGTTCCTGTCATTTTTATGGGATTGCCCGAGTCATTCTTTTGAACAACAGCGAGAGCCCTGATAAAGTGAATTGTTCCATCCTGCCAAACCACCCTGAACTCAGTATTATATTCTTGTCCCCCCGATATTGCATTTTGCATTTCAGAGTCACACCGTTCTTTATCTTCAGGATGGACTCCTGTCAGCCAGGCATCATAAACGCCATTAAACTTGTTTTTATCAAGCCCATACAGCTTAAACATCTGATCATCCCATACAAGGATGTTGTTTATGATATTATAATCCCAAATACCAACCCCTCCTGCACGGGTTGCTAATTGCAAACGTGCCGATTGTTCTTTCAGGTTGTCTTCAGCTAATTTTCGCACGGTAAAGTCTTCAAAAACGATATAAACCAGATCAGGGGTGTCTTCACCCTTTGTCAACATTGGAAATGCATTAATGTTTATCCAGTGAACTCTTTCATCCATCGGGTTAAAAACCCCCATTATGGTGTTTTGAATAGCCTTTTGGGTTTTAAGTGAAACCATTGCCGGGTGTTGTTCTCCGGGAAAATCAGAACCATCTTCTTTGATCGCACACCAGCGAGGGTCATAAGAAGTTCTGGCTTGCATCTGGTCAAGAGTTAGCCCGAGGATTTTTTGAGCTGCCGGATTAGCCTTAACAATATATCCGTCAGAATTTTGATAGACTATTCCCTGGGTTGAAATTTCAAAAAGAGAACGATGCTGAGTTTCACTTTCATTCAAGGCTTTTTCCAGTTCTTTGCGTTTAGTGATTTCGCGATGAAAGCCAAGGAAATACTTATTTCCTGCAATGGTGACAAGGTTTGCTGTTACTTCAATTGGAAACGAGTGACCGCTCCTGTGATAATGTTCAACCTCGAAGGTCATCGATTCCCCAGCCATTACCCATTGCATCCGTGAAGGCGCAAGCAGGCTGATTTCAGGCGTATCAAGGTCTGAAATATTCATATCCATCATTTCATCGACAGTGAACCCGTGCATTCTGGCGAATGCTTCGTTCAACGCGCAGATCTCGCCATCGGCAGTCAACATAACAATACCATCCGTTGCAGTTTCAAACAATGCCTTGAACTTTACCTCGCTCTCACGAAGCTCCATTTCTGCTTGTTTTCGCTTGGTGATGTCAATCAAACTTACCAGACAGGTTTCCCCGTTACCGGCCGCTAAACCAGTTAAGTGAACAAAAACGGCAGAATTCCCTTTCTGCAGCAGGTTGAGCTCGCAAACTTCTTTAGTATTGTCCTTAAACGCCTTCTCAAGGAACTGATTGAAGGTGTCTTTGGTATCATCGGAAACAAAAATGCCGAACCGTATACCTTTTAAATATGAGCGTTCTGTTCCAAGCAGTTGGGCTGCATAGAGATTTAACTCTGTGATCTCGCCTTGCTTTGAGAGCGATAAATACCCGGTCGGCGAAAAATCATATAAGTTGGTGTACTTATCAGAAGCAACTTCAGCCACAGCCCGCGCGCGGCGGAGCTCGTCATTCTGCATTTCCAGTTCTATCTGGTGAACCTCCAGCTCGTGAATGAGTTTCAATGAATCTGTTTCTGAAAGGTTCCCCCTTTCTTCTACTGATTTCTTTTTCAGCCGTTCTTCTGCCTGCTGGCGCAGGAATTCGGCGCCCGATTTATTATCGTTTTTTTTCATTATCACCTTTTGTTAAACTGAAAGGATTAATATCGCTTCCATCAGAAACTAATAACATATAAAGGTATACCAATAATTCAGTTAATGATTGTCGTGAATCCCTGATAATTATGTAAGCAGTTCCACTACAGCATGTTTAGTGATCAAAATAGAATTGATCGATAAAGGAGGGTTCTTGATAAAGGACATCAAGCGGAACAAGACGTCCACCACGTGAAGATTGATTCATTCAATGCTATTTGCCAAAATATTTTTGCATCACCTTCCTGAGTTCCTTAATTCTGACAGGTTTCGAAAGGTGGTCAGAGCAACAGCCTGCGGTTTTTGTTTTTCCCGAATGACGGCTCGCTGCCGGGGCTAAAAACGACAACGACCAGCTTTGTCTGAAGCTTTATCTTGAGAAACACAAAAATTATTCGTATCTTGTAGAAATACCTGGGATTTTACATTTCCAAACTAATGGAAAAAAACGAAAAATGAAAAAAACCACGCTGGAATACCGAATGATGCAGGAACATAACCGACATAAAGTTCCCGATTCAAAACTTTTGTCAGGTTCACTAATAGGTTTATACCCCATAACCCTTGACGGGGGCAGAACCACAATATTTATTGATGATAAAAGTAAAGAGCAAGAAACGAGGGATAGATATCAACAGCGTAAGGATAACAAGCTTAATTATTTCGTAAAAAAACCTAAAACATAAAAGCATGCATAAGGAAAGGATAATTGCTTGCAGCCCCTGATACTGTTATATCCGATTGTCCCACCTGGTCTTCTGCCACCCGCTGATCTTTCCAGCATCGTCGCAATGTGTGCACATCCACATTATTTCATCCTTTTCTGATCCAACCACGATTTCAATGGTGCCAGCGCATTTTTTATTATGGCATCGAATAATGGTTGCCATTGCCTGCGGCTCAATTTCTTTGGTGGCAGCATCGACAATTAAAGCGAGGAAGCCCGCCATTTCCCGGCTCTCCTGGTGCATTTCTTTTACAATGTTTCCCTGCTTGTCAAGAAAATGGCTCAGGTTGGTTATGTACATCGGTTGTTGGTTTAGCTATTGATACAAATGTAGCGAGATATCTCAACAAACCAAGGCAGCCGGTTAATGTAAGTGGTCCATTCTGGTTGCTCCCCCTGCTGTTCAAAGTAGCAACTGGATAAATCATAAATTTCTGATGCATTAATGGCGATAAATGTCCCGGCGGTTCCTTTATAAAATTTTAACATGGCACACATTGTACATGTAATCAGTGGTATGTATTGCAAATCACTGATGCGGATTTCAGTTTAACCTGGCAAGGTTTGACATGCATACAATTTTAAGAATACGTCTGAGTTTAAATAAAATTGAAAGGCAGTAATAATTCAGTAAACAGTCTGCGGGAATAAAAAACTTTTATTAAAACCGGTAAACATGAAAAAGTATATTCTAACTATTGGCATAAGTTTAACTCTTTCTTTTCAATGGTTATCGTTTCATCTTTTCTGTTTGGCAGCGTAAAATAAAACGTGCTACCTTTTTCTTCTTCGCTGTCAACCCAAAGCTTACCAGCTTGCTTTTCCACAAACTCCTTGCAGATTATTAATCCCAAGCCCGTGCTGGGTTCTTTCTCGGTGCCCCTGCGGCTTGTATTAACATCTTTATTGAATAGGTTATCGGCCATTTCCCTGGTCATTCCGATGCCTGTGTCCTTGACAGAAACTTCAACCCAGTTGTCGAACCCAGCCTTTGCCGCAATTGCAATTTTTCCACCTTTCGGAGTAAATTTTACGGCATTGGCAGATAAGTTTCTAAGGATACCGTCCAACATCTGTTCATCGGCATAAACCATCAAATCATCAGGGATATCAGTAATGATTTCTATTCCCTTTTTATTCGCTGAATCCCTTACGGAATTCAAACTTGAATTAACTTTCGGCATTAATGGAAACAATTCAGGATTGGCGGTTGTCAAGTTCTGTTGCAGCAGCGACCATTCCAACAGGTTTTCAAGCAACCCATAAAGGTTTTTTGCTGATTGCCTTAACGTCACGGCACTCTTTTGAATCTGGTCTTTGTCCATTATTGGCAGTTCTTTTTCCATTAATTCAGTAAGGCCCAAAAGGCTGGAGAACGGGCTTCTTAGATCGTGAGCGATGATGGAAAAAAACTTATTTCTGACACTATTTAATTCCTTTAGCTGGATGTTGTTTTCTAACAATTCTTGCTGATATACAAGCATTGTTAAATCTGTTTCAAGGTTTTGTTTTACCTGATCTATCAAATCTTCAACTGTTTTTGTATAGTGGTTTGACTTATTGTCTAATATGCAGATGGTGCCAAACACCTCGCCGTCGGGCCAGTTAACTGGATAACCCAGATATGAAATCATCCCAAGGTCAATATCTGGATTATCATCTTTCCATATCGGACTTCTCGTGGCATCGGGAACCAGCAATTTCTTTTGTGTTCCGATTACAGTTTCACAATATAATCCAAAACCAAGTTTGGCTTTTTCTCCTGCTTTATATGGATTGCCTTCCGTTTGGCTTTTTATAAATACTTCTATTGTATCTTCGTTCAGCTTCATAATTAAGACAGACGGAACATCGATAAGCTTAGCAATTAAGTCCAACATAGATTGCCATTTAGCAATTAGGTCAATTATAATTTCTGGCTTTAATTCTGATCCGATCTTAACTTGTTTAGATGCTCTTGGCTCTCTGATTTTGATATTGGAAAACTTGTCAGCCATATTGTTTAGTGTTTTTGTTTGTCATCCAGTTTCTTATTGCTTTTTGCTTATTTCTTGAAATGCTTTCGTATTAACTCTTTGAGATCATTAGAATCAATAGGCCTTAAAATCTGATCGTTGAATCCCGCATCGGTTAACCTTTGCCTAAAGTCAGGAGATTCATTGTTGTTTGCCAAAGTATTTTTCCATCAACCCTTTGAGGACACCCATTGTAATTGGTTTACCAATGTGGTCAGTACATCCTGCCTCGATTGCCTTTTCCCTGTCGCCAGCCATTGCATATGCCGTCTGTGCAATAATGATCACGTCTTTGTTGAATTGCCTTATCTGGCGGGTTGCTGAATACCCGTCCAGATCGGGCATCCTGATGTCCATCAGAACCAAATCAATGTCGGGGTGGTTGCGGCACGCCTCGACCGCTTCAATTCCAGTTCCTACGGTTAAAATCTCACTGCGATACATCTTGAGTGCTGTTGACAGAAATGATACCGACGATTCATCATCCTCGGCAATCAGAATTTTCAGACTTTTACCTTGATGGTCTGCTTCTGTGATGGCAGAACCGTTTTTAATCGAGGGTTTCGCTTCCGAATCAACGTTACAAGGAATGGTAAAGTAAAAGGTCGACCCCTTCCCCAACTCACTTTCCAGCCAAATCTCTCCGCCCAGCATTTCCACGTAGGCTTTGGAAATGGATAGACCCAATCCCGTACCTTCCGTAAATTGTTTAGTTAAATCATCACCTTGCCTGAACCTTTCAAAAATAATTTCCTTATGATGATCATTTACACCAATACCGGTATCTTTCACATAAAATTCAAGGTATTGCCCCTTTTTCTCAACCCCCAGTTCGACGGAGCCCGTCTGAGTATGCTTTATCGCATTACCAACGAGGTTGGTCAGGATTCCATAGATTTTTTCACGATCTGTTTTAATGCGGCATTCGATTGAGGGCAGAGCGCGGGCAACCAAAAACTGTATTCCTTTTTTATCAGCCTCAGGAGCGAAGAAAGTCGAGATAAATTCGATTTGTTCGTTAATGTTGGTTTCTTTTATCGAAACTTCCATCTGCCCCGATTCAATTTTCGAGATGCTGACAATATCGTTGATGATGTTGAGCATCCTCTTGCCGCTTCGCTCAATGACGGTGATGTACTCTTGTTGCTCATCATCTGTCAAGTGCGGTTCTTTAAGCAGTTCAGCAAACCCCAGAATGCCGTTCATCGGCGTCCTTATCTCGTGGCTCATATTCGCAAGAAAGGCTGATTTCAGGCGGTCGCTTTGTTCAGCTTGTTCTTTCGCTTTAATTAATTCCCGCTCCGTTTGCTTCATCTCAGTGATGTCTGCATTGAAGCCATACCAGGTTATACTGCCATCTGCCAATTTCTCAGGCGTTGATCTGGAGAATATCCATTGAATTGGTTTGTCAGGTATTTGCACTCTGAACTCACAGGTAAAGTATGTCAAATGCTTTGCAGAGTATTCGATGTCGCTAATGACTCTTTCTGCGTCTTCAGGAAATATTACCCTTCCAATAGGAGCAAAGTCATCAACTACGTCTTCAGGGGAACAGCCAAAAATGTTCTTAATACCTTCTGATGCGATGGGAACATAATAAGTACCGTCAGATCTTCTTGTAAACTGATAAATCAAGTCAGGTAGATTTGAAGAAAGCTTTCTGAACTGGATGTCTTTTTCACGAACTTTTTCTTCAGCAAGCTTTCGGTCGCTGATATCGCGTATAGACCCGTCTATGTGATGCGGTTTGCCGTCGACATCGAAAATCAAACTGGTGTTCATTGAAACAACCTTTGTTTTGCCACTCTTCGTTTTTAAGATCAATTCGTAATCCCCGACTTTACCTTTCTCATAAAGTTCTTTTAACAGAATCTTTCTGTCGTCAGGGTTACTATAAAGGCCGGACACGTTAGTCCCAATGAGTTCATCCCTGTTAAATTCAGAAAAATGCTTTATGGATGGGCTAAGGTCGATAATAATCCCATTTAGGTCGATCTGATAAAAAACATCCTGAACGTTTTCGAACAGGCTGCGATATTTTTCTTCAGACTCTGTCAAGGCTTGTTTGGCAATCTTCCGTTCGGTGATATCTCTGGCTGCGGCATATAATAGATTGTCCAAAGCTGGTGTTGCGTTCCATTCCAGCCACCTGTAAGAGCCGTCCTTGTGACGATAGCGGTTTATAAAACTGATAGTTTTGCCGCCTTTTAACTGTCTGCTGATCTCTGCCCTTGTCGATGCAATGTCGTCAGGATGGATGAACGACTCTAAAGGCTTGCTTAAAAGCTCCTGAACCGAATAGCCAAGCACTTTTTCCCATTCAGGGTTAAGGTTTTTTAAATGTCCATCAGATGAAGCGACTGCAACCAAATCGGGAACCAAATTGAAGAATTTTTCCAGCTCATTTTTAGCTTTGATTACTTCTTCATTCATTTTTTTACGATCACTGATATCCCTTATTGCCCCGTCTATATGATTTGGCTTGCCGTCGGCATCGAAAATCAAACTGGCATTAATTGAAGTAAACCGTTTTTCCCCGCTTTTCGTCCTGAGCGTCAATTCATAATCCCTGACCTCACCCTTTTTCTTGATTTCATCAAGAAACAACGCCCTGTCGTCTAAGCTAAAGTAAATGTCGGACACATTGGTACCTATGATTTCATCTCTGTTAAATTCAGCAAGATGTTTAATGGATGGGCTTATCTCCTGAATAATCCCAGCAAGGTCGATCTGGTAAAAAACATCCTGAACGTTTTCGAACAGGGCGTGGTACTTTTTTTCGCTCAAAAGGAGCGCTCCTTGTGTTTTCTCGCGTTCAGTGATGTCAGTTAAACTCACAAGACATTCTTCACCATTAGTGGCAGAGATGCCAGTTAAGTGCACAAGAACGGTAGAATTCCCTTTCGCCATTAATGCAACCTCACAGGTTTCTTTGGTTTTACGGCTAAACACATCCTGAAGGAACTGAAAGAAGGCTGGTTTGGTATCTATCGAAACAGAGTGGTCGAACTTTCTGCCTTGCAGATGCAAGCGCTCTTTGCCCAGCAATGAGGCTCCGTAGAGGTTTATTTCGTTGATTTTGCCTTGTTCTGACAATGTACAATACCCCATTGGTGCAAAATCATATAATTCACGGTACTTTTCGGCTGCTTCCTGCGCGGCGGATCGTGCCACTAAGAGTTCTTCATTCTGCATTTCCAGTTCGATCTGGTGAACCTCAAGTTCGTGAATGAGTTTCAATGAATCTAATTCTGAAAGGTTCCCCCTTTGTGCTAAGGATTTCTTTTTCAGCCGTTCTTCAGCCTGCTGGCGCAGGAATTCGGAGTCCGATTTGTTGTCGTTTTTTTTCATTATCACCTTTTGTTACACTGGGAGAATTGATGCCGCTTCCATCAGAAAAAAAAACATATAAATGTACACATATATTTCAGTTGATGATTTGGCTGATTCCCTGATAATTCTATACGCCATTCTACTACAGCGAATTCTTGAGAAGATAATTAATATACTGGACATACATCGTATAAATCTATTGCAAAATATTTCTCAATTTCGGAAGATTTTATATTTCAGCAAATGGAAAAATTCGGCGCCAGCAATCACAAGGGCAGCCGACAAGGGGTCAGATTAAAAAGGGGGCAACCACAAGCAGGGATATGGACGTAATAATAAGTGATAATCGACGGGAGTTCCATAGTGAATTGCTAATGTGTCAAGTTCATTGAATGCAATCCTAATAGATTCTTCGAGGTTCCCGCAATGATTCCAACAACCCCGCCAACAAGCACAGGAACACCAATGGCTGGTATTAGCCAAGATGCGGTGGTTCGTCCTTTTGCCTTTACATATACTTCCGCATTTTGAATTTTGGAAAAAGCAATTTTAACATACCCACTGTCGTATGCTTTTGGAATAACAGAATCCGATACATACAGGTGAACTTCTTCAAGCACATAGGATTCATTTGGGTGACGGTTTTTAATGTACCTGTTCCCACCCTTTGGTTTTGTAGTCAGAAATTTGTACCTGTTTTCTGGTAAAACAGATAGTTCGCCATAAAGCGTACTGTCAGAGATAAGTGGTTTGGAAAAATGCCACGCTTTATCTCTCTGGTGGATAATAATATACTTGTTCAGAGAACCATACTGTTTAACCTCTTGAGGTGTAACAGATTTTACTGTTTGAACTTTATAATAGTATTTGCACCCCTGAAGTAAGCCCAGAAAAATCAATGCAACTACAATGCTAAATATTCGCATTATTTTTGGGTACGATCTGTTCCTTTTCATCGTGTTATGATGTTGATTCCAATAACAAATCTATGGCGGTAAGAAAGTTAATCAAAATTAGTTTTTACAATAGCAGCGATGCTTCTTGTGATAAATCCAAAATAAACTCACGGGACGAGGATGAATTAGTAATAATTGCGGAATCAAACTGGTAAATCCAGACTTTTTGCTGGAATTAAGAAATTTAACTTTCAGCGGCAACCAAGAAGGTCAGACTTGGGGTGAACAATAGCAGCTTTAAGGACGGAATAATAAGTGATATTTGGTGGGCACCCTAATTCTTGATGAATTTCGCTGTTGTCACGCTCTTATCGCTGGTCAGGCAAAAATCCAAGTCGCTTTAAACAGGTGTTTTAGCCTGCCGAAATAATCATTATAGATGATAAGTTTAGCATCACTATCGATTATAACAAAGTGCCTGCCATCAGGAATGTTGATAAACTCGTCCCAGATTTGCTCCATTAAACGATACTCTTGATCCCGCCAGTCGGCAGCCTCTGGGTAATTATTCCTTGCGATTGCCGCGAATGAACCAAATAAAGAAAATGAAGTGTGATCGGTTGGGAGCCAAAAAATGCAGACCTTTGATGAAGATTGGAGATGCCGAAAACCAACCAGAGTAGGCAAAACAGATAAGAGATTGCACAATGAACTTTTTCAGACTCAAAACAAGCTGGTCAAATGCTGAACTTATTCCGCTAAAACTATGCATAGCCGCAGCATACGTTTTAATAGGAGCATACTTCCATAATTTCGTCCGAGACTTTTATATTCCAATTTTTATCATATTTGGGTTCACTGTGGTTTGGTCAGTCTACCAATGGATAACCAAAATGAAAAAAGGAAACCAAGTGTGAGTTGGGCATTTTGACAATTAATGCCGTCCATTGAAATGGGCTGGCTCAATTAATCACTATCTGCTATGCCAACCAAACTCATTGATTTAACTCAGCTCCTGAACGAACAGATGCTGGTCTACCCCGACACCGCCCCGCCGACCTTCCGAGTTACCAACACAGTTGATAGGGACGGATACAACGAGCATCTTATCTCAATGCTCTCGCACACGGGCACCCACATTGATTCTCCCCGGCATATGTTAGAGGGCGGCAAATCGCTTGATCAGTTCCCCATTGATCAATTCACAGGCAGGGCTATGGTCATTGATTGTCGGGGCAAGAATGAAATCAGCTTGAATTTCCTTCAAAGATTTAAATCCAAGATAGCCTCGATTGACTTCGTTCTTTTCTTCACTGGTTGGCAGGACAGATGGAACACCAAGGGCTATTTCGAGGACTGCCCCATACCGGCGGGGGAAGCCGCCTTATAGCTAACCCAGTTCAACCTTAAAGGGGTTGGTATGGACGCGTTCTCGGTCGATAAGATCGGCTCGGCGCTTGCGGTCAACGAGGAATGCCTGCCAAATCATTTTATTTTCCTCAGGAAGGAGATTCTATTGATCGAAAACCTCACCAATCTGGATAAGCTGCCCGAATCTGGCTTCACGCTTCAGTGCTTCCCGCTGAAGGTCGCGAATGCCGACGGTTCGCCCGTCAGGGCTGTTGCAATAATTGACAAATAGGCTTCGAGCTTCCTGAACGGGCAGGATCACAGCCTTAGGGCTGATCGGAATGCCATAGGTGGTCGGGTATGCTGGCGCAGTTAAATGAGCCTCGGGGAGGGATGGGTTGGGTAAACGTGAATAGTTTGAGTGTAGAAACAAAAAACCCTGCAACTTGCTTTGTTACAGGGTTTTCTGATTTCGGTTAGCGGACTGGACGAGACTCGAACTCGCGACCTCCGCCGTGACAGGGCGGCATTCTAACCAGCTGAACTACCAGTCCTTGATTGTGAGTGCAAAAGTATATCTTTTTTCCTGATTTTCAAAAAAAATTATAATTGTTCCTGGTAAAATCCCGCGGATCTCAGGTCATAAAACAGTATCCGGCACTTACGGGCCTCATCCGACCAGAGTAAAACTCTTGAACGGAAGGCAGTTGATACGTTGAGGATAATTGCCGGGGTAAAAATCTCTTTCAGTTTCTCAATCCGGGTACCCGTAACGGAACAGATCAGAAGGATATCCGCATGGGTCTTTAACTTCAGTGTATTACCCAGGGGCGAGTCAAGGATGAAGATCCTGCGATCACCTGCCACCATCATATTCCCGAAACGGCCGATGCGCGGGAACCCGCAAGCCTTCTGCCATCCATTGAAATTAATCCAGCGGTCCTGAACAATATCCACATTGCCAGCCAAACGCTCGCTGCCGACCTGGGTTGAGATAAAGGGATCCTTCATCATCCTCAGTCCTGAATAAAAACAGACCTCCCTCCTCCCCTTAACCAGCCTTACAACATATCCCTGGCTGCCCTGGTGAATAAAAAGCCTTTGGGGCGATGGATCTCCGAACTTTTTTGCCAGGCCGTGAAGCTCCAGCATTAGCAGGCATGAAAGGGCAAGCAGCAGAAATTTCGGCTGTTTAACCGTAAAAAAAAGGAAGGCTGAAATGATGATAAGGTACAGCAGAACCACTTCGGGAATGTCAGGAAAAAAGCCCGAAGTGACTGAGCCCGGCAGGGAAGCTATCCACATAACACTTTTATTTAGGCCTATTAAAAGCAGCTTTAATGCCATGATCACGAGATTGCCGATAAAAGGCAGGGATGAAAGGGCCAGGGCCAGTATCCCCATGAGGATTATCCCGTTCGACAATGGGACTATCACCAGGTTAGAAATGATAAAGTAATTCGGGAAACGGTGAAAATAGTAAAGGCTCAATGGCAGAGTCGCGATCTGGGCGGCAATGGAGACTGCCATCAGCGCCCAGATCTTGTTTGGCAGCCAGTGGTGTGTAACATAAAGGTCGTATATGGGTTTATACAGTAAAACGATCCCTGTCACGGCAAGGTATGAAAGCTGGAATCCCACATCGGTAAGGATTGAGGGATTCATAATCAGTAAGAAGAATACCGAGGCGCTGATCACATTCAGCATTTCGGGCTTCCGCCTGATGGTTTTACCGATAATTAAAAAACCAAGGCTGGCTGAAGCCCTCAGCACCGCAGGTGAGAATCCTGTAACTGCCGCATAAACCCAGATAAACAACAGTTCGATCAGGGATTTCAGGTAGATCCCTTTGCGGAATTTTGCCAGGAACGAAAGTGCTGTTTCAAGGAACATAAAAATGATCCCTACATGCATACCCGAAACCGAGAGGATGTGCATGGTGCCGCTTGCGGCAAACGCTGATTTGAGCCTGCTGTCGATATCATCGACATAACCAAGAAGAAGGGCCGCGGCGACAGAGAACTCCTGACCAGCAATCCCTTTTTGCCTCAGGATGCCCAACAATCGGTCTCGTATGCCGAAAGCAAAACGGCTGACACTCATACCGTGGTTCCCGGGAAGCCTTTTACAATCGGCAAGGCTGCTGCCTTGTTCATACCTCAGGCCTTTGCTGAAGAGGTACTCCCTGAAATTAAAGGAATGGCTGTTTGTGAAGAACTTAAGTTTTTCGGGCCTACCGTAAACAAGGTAATAATCTCCGTAATTCAGCATGCCTGCCGAACCGGAGTTTTTGCTGTTATAAACCCTGAGGTAAAGCTTGCTATTGAAGGGCTTCCACCGGCCTGAATCATGGATGCTTAAAAGATCGCATACTACAGCAGTACAGTTCTTTTTTAGTACAGGGCAGTCGCTGATCCTGACCAGTAAAACAAGTTTTGATTCAAAATCAGGCACCTCCTCCTTATTACCGGCCGCACTTATGTTTGACAGGTAAAAGCCTGAAACAACGAATGCGGCCAATATGACCGATCCCGACATCCACCGTAATTTAAAGCTTAATGCAAACCAATGTAAAAGTATGAGCAGCAGGTTAAGTACAATCAGTACCGAAGGAAGGAGGAGAACCGGGAGAGGATGCTTAAATACCTGGCCCAGAATGATCCCTGATAAAAACGGGAACACCAGCCTTAGTAAAGGTACCGGTCTCCAGAAATTCATGACTTTTCATTATTGTCTCAGGACTTAATCCCTGAACTAATGAAAAGTGGCATTATTTTTTGCAATATTTTTCAAGATAGGCCCTGGACTGCTCATTGCCCATAGCACCGGCCTTTCCCCAATCGCGGCAGGCGTCATTTAATTGTTTGAGGCTGGCAAAAGCGGCTCCCCGGCTGGCGTAGTAGTCGGCCTGCAGCGAATCGAGACGGATGGCATTATTGAAATCCTCTACGGCGGCTTTGTAATCCTTAAGCCTGAAACTGCATAACCCCCTGTTGTAAGTAGCCTCTGGAAACACGGGTTTATACTGAAGCGCCCGTGTAAAATTCATCATGGCCTCTTTAAAATTTTCCAGCTGCATAAGGTCCAGCGCCTTGTTATAAAAGGCTTCAGGATTATCAGCTTTCAATCCTATGGCCTTGGAATAATCCCTGATGGCGCCGTCATAATCCCTGATGGCATCCTTTGCCAGGGCCCTGTTGAAAAACGGCTCAGAATAGGATTGCCGCAATTCAACAACCCTGTCGTAATCCTTTATAGCCCCCAGGTAGTCTTTCATTTCATATTTGAGGACACCCCGGTTATACCAGGCTTCAGCGCTGCCTGAATCTGCTGCAACAGCCTTGTTCAGATCCTTAAGCGCGGCGTTGTAATCGCCCAGCCTGGCTTTGAGAATTCCTGAATCTATATAGGTCTTATTCGCCTTTACCTGGGCGGTGCCCCGGCAGCAAAACAAAGAGGAAAAAGCAATTATGGTCAGAAATAAGGCATATGCCCTTTTCATCGAAGATTTACTTGCAGAATTTGATTATGAGGTCTTTGGAATCGGTGCTGCCAAGGTCAAATGCAGTGTTCCAGTCCTGGCATGCACCCTGGGTATCCCCAAGGGCCTGTTTTGCCCTGCCGCGGTTGTTGTATGCATCAGTACCCCTGGGATCCAGCGCTATTGCCTTGTTCAGATCGTCAAGTGCCCCTTTGAAATCATTGAGAGCGATCTTGGCTGCAGCACGGTTGTTCAGGGCCGAAACATTTTTAGGATTTTTTTTCAGGGCAACATTATAATCGGTAATAGCGCCGCGATAGTCCTGGAGGTTATGGCGCACAAGTCCTCGGTTGGTGAACACATCTGCAAAATTCGAATCGATTTTAATTACTGCAGAATAATTCTCAAGAGCTTCCTTATAATCCTGCTTCTGAAGTTTGACTGCGGCCATATAATTGAAAGCAGCAGCATTTTTATGATCAATATTCAGGGCAGCCTTGAGGTCGGTTTCCGCTCCGTTTATATCACCCAGATGAAATTTGCAAGCGCCCCTGATAAAATAAGCACTTGAGTTGTTCTTGAATTTGTCGAGCGATTTGGTCTCATCTTCAAGAGCCATGCCAAATTCATTCTGCATCCAGTAGCAATAACCTCTTGCCATAAATGCATTGGCGCTTTCAAAACTCTCGAGTGATTTGGTAAAATCCTGTATTGCCCCGTCGAAATCACCAGCCTGTGACTTGGTGGTACCCGCCACAAAATACTTCTGGGCTTCTTTCTCTTTTGGAGATATTTCTTTCGACTGCTGATGCAATAAGGGATTGGCTCCTTTCTTCGTGGTATCACCATTTCCCGGTGCAAGTTGCAATGTTTCAACCTTCTTCGTGGTCTTCTGGGGTTGACTGTTTGGATTCTGCTGAGCCTGCGCCACCACTCCTGCGGTGATTACAAAAACCATCAGGCTAAAAATAATAAAGTTCTTTTTCTTCATAATTGTTGAATTCTCTATACTTACTTATACTGTTTTCCTATTATTTAACTGATTTTTTCGTCAAATATTGTACCATTTTCGCAGCTACCCTTCCCGAAGCCCCGCTTCCCCCAAGCATATCCTTCACCTGCCTGTAGCCTTCGAGAACAGGTTCCCGGTTCCCGGGCTGAAGCAGCTGTTTCAGCTCCCTGTCAAGGTTTTCCTTTGTAAAATCATTCTGTATCAGCTCTTTAACCACAAGCCGCCTGGCAATAAGATTAACCAGTGAAATGTAGTCGACCTTCACTATTCGCCTTGCTATTTCATAGGAAACTACATTGCCTTTATAGCAGACAATCTGAGGCACATTCATCAATGCTGTTTCAAGAGTGGCAGTTCCAGAAGTAACCAGGGCGGCCACTGAATTACTGAGGAGGTCATAGGTCTGGCCTGAAACAACCCCTACCTTGGCATTTCCTTTAAGTGAAGCATAAAAATCTTCAGACAATGAAGGTGCGGCTGCAATGACAAACCGGTGATCGGGGAATGATGGTATCACTTCCAGCATCACCGAAAGCATGCTCCTGACTTCCATTTTACGGCTCCCCGGGAGAAGGGCGATCAATGGTTTATCTTCCAGCCCGTTCAGCTGAAGGAATGTATTCCGGTCTTTCAGCTTCATCCCATCATAAATTACATCAAGGAGAGGATGTCCGGGGAAATCGGCATTTACCCCGTATTTCCTGTAGAATTCCTGTTCAAACGGCAGGATCACGAACATATGATCAACCGTATCCCTTATCGTTTTAACCCTCGATGATTTCCAGGCCCAGAGCTGGGGAGAAATATAATAAAACACAGGGATCCTCCTTGAAGCGGCAAAACGGGCGATCCTAAGGTTGAACCCGGGGTAGTCGACAAGTATCAGAACATCAGGGTTAAACTGCAGGATGTCATTTTCACAGAATTTCAGGTTGCCCAGTATCCGGGGAAGATGGGAAACGACTTCGAGAAAGCCCATGAAAGCAAGGTCGCGGATATGCCTTACCAGCTCCACACCTTCCTTCTTCATAAGGTCCCCGCCCCAACCCCTGAAAGAGGCCTGCCCGTCGAGCAAGCGGAGTTCCCTAACCAGGTTCGAGGCATGAAGGTCGCCCGAAGCTTCTCCCGCTATGATATAATACTTCATGAGAACCAGTTTGAAATGGGCTCCAGCGCTTTATTGGCAGTGAAATCAAACTGGACAGGCACAACAGAAATATATCCGTTTTCGAGTGCAGATTCGTCAGTATCCCTGCCATGCCCGGTTTTAATGAACACTCCGGTCATCCAGTAATATCTCCTGCCCTGGGGGTCTGTCCGGGCATCAAAATCCTCCTGCCATGTACCTTCAGCCTGCCGGCACACTTTGATCCCTTTAATTTTTTTCTCAGGGATTGCAGGGATGTTTACATTAAGGCAAACCCCTTGAGGCAGGCCATTTTTGATTACTTCAGCGATTATTTTCTTTATATAGACTGCCGATGGTTTAAAGTCGGCTGTCAAACGATAGTCGGCAAGCGAAAATCCGGCCGAGCTCACCCCTGCAAGGGCACCTTCGAAAACCGCAGCCATGGTGCCCGAATAAATGATATTGATGGATGAATTGCTGCCATGATTGATACCTGAGAAAAGGAAATCGGCTCTCTTTTTCAGAACGACTTTGAAAGCCAGTTTTACACAATCGGCAGGTGTCCCGTTGCAGCTGTATTCTTCATAATCTTTTTCCTTGCAAAGCAATTCGAGGCGAAGCGGGTGGTTTACGGTGACGGCGTGTGCAGTGCCTGACTGGGGACGGTCGGGTGCGACCACGACCACTTTTCCGAATGGCCTCACACAGTCGATCAGGAACCTTAATCCCGGCGCCTTTACGCTGTCGTCGTTGGTAAGCAGTATGAGTGGTTTTGCTTTCATTCTTAATTGTTCATAGATTGGGGGAAGGATCAGAAAAGTATCAGTTCCTCATATAATTCCTTGACCGGCAGGCCCATAATATTAAAAAAAGATCCTTCGATCTTGCTGATGCCGATATAACCTATCCATTCCTGTACCCCGTAACCACCGGCTTTGTCGAAAGGCTGGAAATTCCTGATATAATATTCAATCTCCTCGAGGCTCAGCTCTTTGAAATAAACAGTAGACCGCACATGGAAGGTTTTGTTCTTTTTTCTTGACTTAAGGCAGACTGCAGTGATCACATCATGCTTTTTACCCGACAGTTTTTTCAGCATGATCACGGCTTCATCATGATTGGCAGGCTTTCCGAGTATCTCATCGCCAAGCACGACAATAGTGTCGGCCGCGATCAGGATGGATTTCTGGTTCATTCTAGATGTATCAAAACTGGCTGCTTTAAGCTCTGCCAGGTATGTCGCGATCTCTGTTGGGGCAAGCCCGGCCGGGTATTCCTCCTTTACATAGGTTGTGCAGATCTCGAAATCAAGTCCCAGTTCCTTAAGCAGGTACTGACGTCTCGGGGAACCCGATGCCAGGACAAGATGGTAACCTTCTAAACGTTTGTTTATCATATTATTTGCTGATTGCGATAAGTTGCATGGATAAAACCCCGGCCACCATGATGATTTTGCAGATATTGCTCATGATGTGATATTCCTCGGGAGTATTCGATTTGAATGTCCTGTAAATCAGATAAATCATAGGTAGAAGCACTGTTACAGCGAGATACCAGAAAACCATCATCAGGTTCAGGCGGTAAAGCACCAGCATGGTATAGCTGAGGAGAATAATGGTGAGTACAACGAGCAGGGTTACAATACCCCGGCTGGCATTTATGCCAAAAACAATGGGGATGCTGCGGCAGCCTACCCTGGCATCGCCTTTTACGTCTTCCATATCCTTGATGACCTCCCTGTAAAATGTTACCAGGAAAGCAAACAGGGCATAGGCCAGGAACAGTTTCCCGAACCAGAAAAGATCGGGGATGAGATCAGCAAAGAACTCGGTATGCAGCCTTAGCCAGAAAAATTCAAAAACATAGACGATAATAACGACAAGGGCCGACAAAAGGGCAACGATGAAATTACCCCAGAACAGCAGCCGCTTATATTTTGCCGAATAAAACCATAAAAGAAGGCCCACTGCGGGAAAAATAAAGCCGAAACTCAGGACCCGTATCCTGTATGCAAGGTAAAATCCTATGATGCATCCCATGCCTGTGAGGAGGATATGCCATTTAATGGCAGTTCTGCCGGGTATGATCTTCCCCACCACCAGGTAGGCGGGCTTATTGATCTCATCGATCTTCACGTCAAAATAATCATTGATCACATACCCTCCCGAAGTAATCAGTAGAGTTGCCAGGCAAAGAAGAGAGAAATCGAGGAGGGGTGACATCACCTCTGTGTCCCCGCTATAAAGGAATGGTGCAAAAAGACAGTACCTCAGCAGGAATTGGGTCAGGATAATGATAAGCAGGTTGGGAGGCCGGATGAACCCTATGAGTTTTCCCGCCTTGCTAAGCATTGATTGTTTTTCAGTTGACATGTTCAATTTTCAATTCGTCTGTCGCTCGCATATCTCATTGCCGCTGTCGCTCGCATATCACATCGCCGCTGTCACTCGCATATCACATCGCCGCTACGGTTCGCGGGTTCCACATTTCATCTTTGATTCAGCGATTTCCCCACATTGCTTCGCAATCCGCTCACCTGATGCGGCTTATGTGATATGCTTCGCTTCAATAATTTCGCCTTTCGCTTTTCGCAATTTACCATTTATGCGCACCGTCATTCATCCATTTCCCCTGTACCTTCATCACCTGCTCTATCACATCCCTGGCACAGCCTTTACCCCCGTTGCAGTGGGAAATATATTTTGCAATTTTCCTGATCTCTTCTGCAGCGTCGGCCGGGCAGGTCGAAACCCCAGCTTCAAGCATGACCTCGTAATCGGGAATATCATCACCCATATACAGCACCTGTTCAGGTTTAAGGTTCTTATCGGTAAGATATTGATGGAAACATTCAATCTTATTTTCAATGCCCATAAAAAGATCATGAACATTCAGGGCTTTCATCCTGTGCTCAAGTGATTTTGAAACCGCGCCCGAGATCACTGCCACATTATACCCGTTCCTCACAGCCAGCTGAATTGCATAGCCGTCTTTGACGCTTGATATCCTGTGGCCTTCACCCTGGCTGGTCATTATCACCATGCCGTCGGTAAGCACACCATCATAATCGAAAATAAAGGTGGTAATATGCCTGAGCAATTCCTTGTAGTTAGTCATTCCTGTTCTTGTGTTTGATTATACTCTTGCTGATCAGGTCGTAAATATCCATATAAACCTCATATTCTGCAAGCATCTCAAGATGTTCGTCCATGATTTTTGCATCCTCCCTTATCGCCGGGCCGGTTTGCCTGCCGAAAACATCTTCATGCTTTGCAGTTGCAGCCGTCTGCTGGATCAGCGGTTTAAGAAGGCTGAAAGGGATATCATGCTTTTTGAGAAGATCCTCGGCTATGGTGTACATGAAACTTGAAAAATTTCCTGCAAAAACCGCAGTCATGTGAAGCACTTTGCGCTGTTCGCTGCTCAAAGGCAATACCCTGTTGCTGATAAGCCTTCCAAGCTGCAACAGTTTTTCTTCATTCCCCGGGGTGTTGGCTTCTATACAAACAGGGATTTTACTGAAATTTACAGGTTTGTTCTTCGAGAAAGTCTGAAGCGGATAAAAGACCCCGGTATTCGAAGATGCCCCGGAAAGGACTTCAATAGCCACCGAGCCTGAGGTATGGACCAGGAACTGATCCTTAAGACCGAGCTGACCGGCAACATCTTCAATGGCAGAATCACTTACTGCGAGGATAAAGAGGTCAGCCTTGAAACCGGCTTCGCTGAGATCGGCTTTATAAAGTGCATGAACCCTTCGCGCCAGCCTCTCCCCTGCCTGTCTTGAGCGGTTCAGTACCTGTACAACATTCACACCTTTTTTGTGCAGTGCAAGAGCCAGGTGAGTGGCCAGGTTACCGGCACCAATGATCACTACATTCTGTATTTTCTGTTGTTCCGGCCCCAATTCCCTGAAAAATTGAAATGCAAATATAGATTAATACTTGTTTTCCCGATCTTTTTCATAGCATGAAAAAACAGGATCGGGAGGAAGGCTTGCCAGGAACGAAATGAATGAACAACAGGGAGTCAGCCATCCGCAGTCACAGAAAAAGAAAAAATCCCGCAAACAGGCGGGATTTTCACGCAATAAATAAAGTCAATTTATAGTCTGAATTCTGTGTATCAGGCCTGGCCTGGCATTCCCATATTGAAGGGGATCTCGCCTTCCGAGTCGCGGATATCGCCGTGAGTAGCCTCGTACTTGGCAACATTCTCCTTGAGTGCCTTGTAAAGCCTCTTGGCATGTTGCGGGGTCAGGATGATCCTTGATTTCACCTTGGCCTTGGGCACGCCCGGCATCATCTTGACAAAGTCAATAATGAATTCTGCCGGGGAGTGTGTGATAATGGCGAGGTTTGAATAGATGCCTTCGCCCACTTCATCAGAGATCTCGATATTGATCTGGTTCTGGTTTGCCTGGTTTTTATTGTCCTGCATATTAATCCTCTTCTTTGGATGCGAGTAATGCTTCGTATTCTTCCTTGCTGCCGACGATCAGGTTCTCGTATTCACGCAAACCGGTCCCTGCAGGGATAAGATGTCCAACGATAACGTTTTCCTTCAGACCTGCGAGGTCGTCTTCGCGTGCGTTGATCGCAGCCTGGGTAAGCACCTTGGTGGTCTCCTGGAAAGATGCTGCCGAGAGCCAGCTGCGTGTTTGCAGCGAAGCCCTTGTGATTCCCTGGAGTACCTGCCTTGCTGTTGCCGGTTTTGCATCACGTGCCTCAACAAGTTTCTTGTCCTTGCGTTTCAGCATCGAGATCTCATCGCGAAGTTTACGTGCGCTGATGATCTGGCCTGATTTGAAAGTAGTGGAATCACCTGGATCCTCAACAACTTTCTTACCGTAAATCCAGTCATTCTCATCCTGGAAATCTAACTTGTTGGCAAGTTCTCCTTCAAGGAAACGGCTGTCGCCCGGATCTTCGACCTCGACCTTGCGCATCATCTGCCTTACAATAGTCTCAAAATGCTTGTCGTTGATCTTCACACCCTGCAAACGGTAAACTTCCTGGATCTCATTGACGATATATTCCTGGACCTTCATTGGACCCTTTATTGCAAGGATGTCGCTTGGCGTTAGAGCTCCGTCAGATAAGGGAATCCCTGCCTTTACATAGTCATTTTCCTGTGCAAGTATCTGTTTCGATGTTGGTATCAGGTAACGTTTTTCTTCTCCTGTCTTGGAAGTGATTATGACTTCGCGGTTACCTCTCTTCAGTTTCTTGGCGAATGACACAACGCCGTCTATTTCAGATACGACAGCAGGATCCGACGGGTTACGTGCTTCAAACAGCTCGGTTACCCTTGGCAAACCACCCGTGATGTCACCGGCCTTGCCGATGGCACGCGGTATCTTCACCAGAACCTCACCGGCCTTGATCTTAGCCCCATTCTCAATAATGATATGAGCACCTACCGGGATATCGTAGATCTTGACGATCTCCTTGGTTGAATCAAGTATGTTGATGGCAGGGTTCTTACCCTTCTGGCGTGATTCGATGATCACCTTTTCATGGTAACCGGTCTGTTCATCCGATTCAACGCGGAAAGTCATACCTTCCTGGATGTTCTCAAAATCTATCTTACCGGCAACTTCCGAAAGGATCACGGCATTATACGGATCCCAGTCGCTGATGAGGTTGCCCTTCTTTACTTCCGCTTCATTCTTGAAATACAGCTTCGCGCCGTAAGGGATGTGAGCCGATGTAAGGGCGATGCGTGTATTCTTGTCAACGATCCTCATTTCGGCAGAACGGCCAATAACGATCTCAAATTTATCACCTGATTCTGCCTGGAAACTCACCGAACGAAGTTCATCGATCTCGAGAACCCCGTCATACTTGGCTTCTATCCTTGATGCGCTGGCAATGTTAACGCCGGCAACACCTCCCACGTGGAAGGTACGGAGGGTAAGCTGTGTACCGGGTTCGCCGATTGACTGAGCTGCAATTACACCCACGGCCTCGCCTTTCTCAACAAGGCGGCCTGTTGCCAGGTTACGTCCGTAGCACTTGGCGCAAACGCCTTTCTTTGCTTCGCAGGTAAGAACGGAACGGATCTCAACGCCTTCCACAGGGGAATCGTCAATCATAAGTGCAATCTCTTCGGTTATTTCCTGCCCTGCTGCAATAATCATTTTTCCTGACTGCGGATGATATATGTCGTGCAAAGCAACCCTGCCGAGGATCCTGTCATATAAGGATTCCACAACTTCCTCTGCTTTCTTGAGGGCAGTGATGGTGAGACCGCGTAATGTTCCGCAATCTTCCTCAGAGATGATAACATCCTGGGAAACGTCTACCAGGCGGCGGGTCAGATAACCTGCATCGGCTGTTTTCAGAGCGGTATCGGCCAAACCCTTACGGGCACCGTGGGTCGAGATAAAGTACTCGAGAACCGAAAGACCTTCCTTGAAGTTGGAAAGGATGGGGTTTTCAATAATTTCACCACCGCTGGCTCCCGATTTCTGCGGTTTGGCCATAAGACCACGCATACCTGAAAGCTGGCGGATCTGTTCCTTGGAACCTCGGGCGCCTGAATCAAGCATCATGTAAACCGGGTTGAAACCCTGCTTGTCTTTCGTCAACTGGTTCATCAGCGAAACAGTCAGCTGTGAATTCGTATGGGTCCAGATATCGATGATCTGGTTGTACCTTTCATTGTTGGTGATGAAACCCATGTTGTAGTTGCTCACTACCTCATCAACTTCGGCTGAGGCATTGCTGACCAGGGTTTCCTTGATCTGCGGAACGATAACATCGTCAAGGTTGAACGAAAGTCCTCCCTTGAAAGCCATGCTGTATCCGAGGTCCTTGATATCGTCGAGGAACTTGGCTGTTTTGGCTGTGCCTGTTTTCTTAAGGATAGCGCCGATAATATCGCGCAATGATTTTTTCGTAAGAAGCTGGTTAATATAACCATACTCCCTGGGAACAACCTGGTTGAAGATCACACGTCCTACCGTGGTTTCCATAGTGGAGCTCACTTCCTTTCCGTCTTCGAGCAGGTTCATCCTGACCTTGATGATGGCATGAAGGTCAACCTTCTTTTCATTATAGGCAATGATGACTTCTTCGGGTGAGTAGAATGACATCCCTTCTCCCCTGACTTTACGGTCGCTGTCGGTCTTGCGGGCTTTGGTCATATAATAAAGACCAAGCACCATGTCCTGTGAAGGCACCGTGATCGGCGCCCCGTTGGCAGGGTTGAGGATATTATGTGAAGCAAGCATGAGAAGCTGTGCTTCGAGTATTGCGGCATTTCCCAGGGGAACATGCACTGCCATCTGGTCACCGTCAAAGTCGGCGTTGAAAGCGGTACATACCAGCGGGTGAAGCTGTATGGCCTTACCTTCGATAAGTTTCGGCTGGAATGCCTGGATACCTAAGCGGTGAAGCGTAGGAGCACGGTTGAGCATGACCGGGTGCCCCTTCATGATGTTTTCAAGGATATCCCAAACAACCGGGTCCTTGCGGTCAACAATCTTCTTGGCCGATTTAACGGTCTTTACGATACCCCGTTCAAGCATCTTTCGGATGATGAATGGCTTGTAAAGTTCCGAAGCCATTTCCTTTGGCAGGCCGCACTCATTAAGCCTGAGTTCGGGACCGACAACAATTACTGAACGGCCTGAATAGTCAACACGTTTTCCAAGCAGGTTCTGACGAAAACGGCCTTGTTTCCCTTTAAGACTGTCGGATAGGGATTTCAACGCCCTGTTCGACTCAGTCTTTACAGCGCTGGCTTTGCGTGAATTGTCAAACAATGAATCAACGGCTTCCTGGAGCATTCTCTTTTCATTACGGAGGATGACATCCGGAGCCTTGATCTCTATAAGTCTTTTTAAACGGTTGTTACGGATAATTACCCTGCGGTAGAGATCATTCAGGTCGGAGGTTGCAAAACGTCCTCCGTCAAGAGGCACAAGGGGCCTGAGTTCCGGAGGAATGACAGGCACTACCTTTACGATCATCCACTCGGGACGGTTATCCATGCGTTTCTGGGCATCCCTGAAAGATTCAAAAACCTGAAGCCTTTTGAGAGCTTCGGCTTTCCTCTGCTGGGAGGTCTCTGTATTGGCCTTGTGGCGAAGATTATACGATTCCTTGTCCAACTCTATCCTGGAAAGAAGTTCATACAATGCCTCGGCGCCCATCTTTGCAACGAATTTATTCGGATCGCTGTCATCGAGGTACTGGTTTTCCTGGGGAAGCTTCTCAATGATATCGAAATATTCTTCTTCAGAAAGGAAATCCAGGTAATTCAAACCATCCTGGGCTTTTATACCCGGCTGGATGATGACATATTTTTCATAATAGATTATGGATTCCAGTTTCTTGGTCGGAAGGCCGAGAAGGGACCCTATTTTGTTTGGCAAAGAACGGAAGAACCAGATATGGGCAACGGGCACAACAAGCTGTATGTGTCCCATGCGTTCACGGCGGACTTTCTTTTCGGTCACCTCTACTCCACAACGGTCGCAAACGATACCCTTGTAACGTATCCTTTTGTATTTTCCGCAGTGGCATTCCCAGTCTTTTACGGGCCCAAAGATCCGTTCACAGAACAAACCGTCCCTTTCGGGCTTGTAGGTTCTGTAATTGATGGTCTCAGGTTTCAGTACTTCCCCGCTCGACATCTCCAGGATCTTCTCCGGAGAAGCCAGGCTGACAGTGATCTTGGAATACATACTGTTTATTGGACCTTCTTTTTTATATGCCATAATTTTGCTGATTGACAAGTGTTGAATTAATCTGTTGTAATATTCAGCCCGAGGCCGCGTAATTCATGCACAAGCACGTTGAATGATTCGGGAACGCCGGGAACTGGCATTGATTCGCCTTTGACGATCGATTCATAAGCCTTTGCCCTTCCCACAACATCATCTGATTTCACTGTAAGGATCTCCAGCAGGATGTTTGCTGCGCCGAATGCTTCAAGCGCCCAGACTTCCATTTCACCGAATCTCTGACCTCCGAACTGAGCTTTACCTCCGAGCGGCTGCTGGGTGATTAGCGAATAAGGCCCGATGGAACGTGCATGCATCTTGTCGTCGACCATATGATGAAGTTTCATCATATAAATGAAACCCACGGTTGTAGGCTGGTCGAAAGGTTCGCCCGAAAGACCGTCGTGAAGCCACACTTTACCGTTTCTCGGCAATCCGGCTTTCTCGAGGTAGGCATTGATCTCATCAATATGCGCACCATCAAAGATAGGAGTCGTGAAACGCTGGTTCAGTTTAGTCCCGGCCCATGCGAGAATGGTTTCATAGATCTGCCCCAGGTTCATACGCGAAGGTACGCCCAGGGGGTTCAGAACGATATCAACGGGAGTACCATCTTCGAGGAATGGCATGTCTTCAGCCCTTTGGATCCTGGCAACAATACCCTTGTTACCATGCCGGCCTGCCATTTTATCTCCCACTTTAAGCTTGCGCTTTTTAGCGATATACACCTTTGCCATCTGTACAATGCCTGCGGGAAGGTCATCTCCCACAACAGCGACAAACTTTTTGCGGTTGCTTACACCAAGTACTTCCTTGTACTTGATAATGTAATTATTGATCAACGACTTGACAAGGTCATTCTTATCCTTATCGGTAGTCCATTTGTTCGGGTTGATGGTCATGTAATCGAGATCCGTCAGGATTCCCGGGGCGAACTTGGCTCCCTTGGGAACGACTTCCTGCTTGAACTGGTTCAGGACTCCCTGGGAAACCTTATTGTTGACAAGAGTTCCGAGTTTTTCGACCAGCTTGGCCTTTAACTTACGGATATCCTGCTGGAATTCATCCTCAAGCTTCCTGAGCTCATCCTTCTCCTTGGTCTTGGCTTTCTTGTCCTTGATGATCCTCGAGAACAATTTTTTCTCGATGACCACGCCCTTCATTGAAGGAGGCGCCTTGAGTGATGCATCTTTCACATCACCTGCCTTGTCGCCGAAAATAGCACGAAGCAGTTTCTCTTCAGGAGTGGGATCGCTTTCACCTTTCGGGGTGATCTTACCGATGAGGATATCACCTTCGTTAACCTCGGCGCCTATGCGGATAAGACCGTTTTCATCCAGGTCTTTTGTAGCTTCGGTACTGACGTTGGGGATGTCGTTGGTAAGCTCTTCCACGCCGCGTTTGGTATCTCTCACTTCAAGCGTGAATTCCTCAATATGTATGGAAGTGAATATATCCTCTGAAACCACTTTTTCAGAGATGACGATAGCATCTTCAAAGTTGTAGCCTTTCCATGGCATGAATGCAACCATGAGGTTACGGCCAAGGGCCAGTTCACCGTCACGTGTGGCATACCCTTCGCAAAGAACCTGTCCTTTCTGAACCTTGTCGCCTTTACGGACGATAGGCCTCAGGTTTACACAGGTGTTCTGGTTGGTCCGCATGAATTTGGTCAGCCTGTATACCTTGGTATCATCTTCAAAACTGACAAGCTTTTCTTTTTCTGTCCGGTGATAGCGGATCATGATCTCATTGGCGTCTACATATTCCACCACGCCGTCACCTTCGGCATTGATAAGCACCCTTGAATCCCTTGCAACAAGGTTTTCAAGCCCGGTGCCGACGATAGGAGCTTCAGGCGTAAGCAGAGGCACTGCCTGGCGCATCATGTTCGAACCCATGAGAGCACGGTTTGCATCGTCATGCTCGAGGAATGGGATCAGAGAAGCTGCGATCGAAGCGATCTGGTTGGGGGCAATATCTACAAGGTCAACCTTGTCTTTTCCCACGATTGGGTAATCGGCAAGATAACGAACCTTGATCTTATCATCGGTAAGATTGCCTTTGGAATCCATCAGGGTGGTTGCCTGGCCAATGATCTTATGTTCTTCTTCCTCGGCTGTGAGGTAAACTGAGTCAGCTTCGATCTGCACCCTTCCGTCGATAACCTTTTTGTAAGGAGTTTCAATGAACCCGAGGCGGTCGATCTTGGCGTAAACGCAAAGTGAGGAGATCAGTCCGATGTTGGGACCTTCAGGGGTTTCGATGGTGCAAAGACGTCCGTAATGGGTATAATGTACGTCACGGACTTCGAAACCGGCACGTTCACGTGAAAGACCGCCGGGGCCCAGGGCGGAGATACGACGCTTGTGCGTGAGCTCCGAGAGCGGGTTGGTCTGATCCATGAACTGCGACAGCTGGTTGGTGCCGAAAAATGAGTTGATAACCGATGAAAGTGTCTTTGCATTGATAAGATCCATCGGTGTAAAAACCTCGTTGTCACGAACGTTCATACGTTCGCGGATAGTGCGGGCCATACGCGACAGCCCTACTCCGAACTGGTTGTAAAGCTGCTCGCCTACCGTCCTGACACGACGGTTGCTAAGGTGGTCGATATCATCAACTTCAGCCTTGGAATTGACCAGCTCGATCAGGTATTTTATAATGGAAATAATGTCTTCCTTGGTAAGGACCTTGGTTTCCATGGGAATTTCAAGGTTCAGTTTCCTGTTGATCCTGTAACGGCCAACATCCCCGAGGTCATAACGTTTGTCGGAGAAGAAAAGTTTTTCAATGATACCACGGGCGGTTTCTTCATCAGGAGGTTCTGCATTGCGAAGCTGCCTGTAAATAAACTCCATGGCTTCTTTCTCGGAGTTTGCAGGGTCTTTCTGCAGGGTATTGAAAATGATGGAATAGTCGGTGGTAAGCGCTTCTTCACGGTGAACCAGGATGGTCTTGATGCCTGCGTCGAGGATCTGGTTGATGTGGGAATCTTCAAGAATGATCTCACGTTCGATGATCACCTCGGTACGTTCGATAGAGACGACTTCGCCTGTGTCTTCATCCACGAAGTCTTCTATCCATGACCTTACAACCCTTGCTGCCAGTTTTGACCCGACAACACGTTTGAGGGCGGCACGGCTCACCTTGATTTCCAGTGCAAGTCCGAAGATCTCGAGAATGTCTTTATCCGTTTCATAACCGATTGCACGGAGAAGCGTAGTGACCGGCAGTTTTTTCTTGCGGTCGATATACGCGTACATCACATTATTGATATCGGTTGTAAATTCAATCCATGACCCTTTGAAAGGGATGATCCTTGCAGAGTACAGCTGAACGCCATTTGCATGGTAGCTGGTACTGAAAAACACTCCCGGGGAACGGTGAAGCTGTGAAACCACAACGCGTTCAGCACCATTTACAATAAAGGTGCCCCTGGGTGTCATATAAGGGATCATTCCAAGGTAAACATCCTGGATAATCGTTTCGAAATCTTCATGTTCAGGGTCGGTACAGTAGAGCTTTAGTTTGGCCTTTAACGGCACGCTGTATGTCAGCCCGCGCTCTATACATTCTTCAATGGAGTACCTGGGAGGATCGATAAAGTAATCGAGGAACTCCAGCACGAAATTGTTGCGTGCATCAGAGATCGGGAAATTCTCAGAAAATACTTTGAATAGCCCCTCATTAACCCTGTTTTCAGGGTTAGTCTCCAGCTGAAAAAAGTCCTGGAACGACTTGACTTGAAGATCGAGGAAATCAGGATATTCGGCCTGGATCTTGGTTTTCCCGAAGCGAATTCTTTCGATTTTTTTTGAAGCCAAGGTGTCTTGTTTTTACGTTCGCCCGTGGAGACGAACAAGTTAGAAATTAATATTAAATTCCATCGAACATAAATAAGTAAAGACCTCCCTGTATAAAACCGGGAGATCTATACTTATTATGAAAAATTCGAAAGTACCGTCTTACCTAACTTCAACCTCTGCACCTGCCTCCTGTAATTGTTTCTGTAATGCATTTGCTTCATCCCTGGAAACACCTTCCTTGATTGCTTTGGGTGCAGCATCAACGAGTTCTTTTGCTTCCTTAAGGCCGAGGCTTGTGAGTTCTTTCACGAGCTTAACAACGGCTAATTTTGCCTGACCGGCATGTTTCAGCACGACATCGAAAGTGGATTTTTCCTCAGCAGCGGGAGCGGCAGCGGCGGCAGCCGGAGCGGCAACAGCAACAGCGGCAGCTGCGGGTTCAATCCCGTACTCATCCTTGAGGATCTTTGCCAGTTCATTGACCTCTTTTACTGTCAGGTTAACTAATTGTTCTGCAAAAGCTTTTAAATCTGCCATTTTATCTGATATTTGGGCCCCGGGTATCCGGGACAGGTTAAAAATTCAATTTATTTTCTTTAATAAGTTAACATCGCCTTTACTCGGGCTTTTCCGATAATGTTTTTACAATCCCCGAAAGTTTGTTACCTCCCGACATAAGAGCGGAGATAACATTGTTTGCAGGTGACTGCAGTAACATGATCAGTTGGCCGATAAGTTCATTCTTTGACTTGATGTTGACCAATGCATCCAGCTGGTCATCGCCGAGGTAAACGGATTCTTCCACGTACGCTCCCTTGAGAATGGGTTTCTTCGAGGTCCTGCGGAATTCACTGATCAGCTTGGCGGGATCATTGTTCACATCCGAAAAGAGAATGGAGGTGGATCCTACGAGCAGGGGATATAAGGCTTCATAATCGGCCTTCCCGGTACGTTCCATAGCTTTCTTTAACAGGGAATTCTTCACAACCTGAAGAGAAACATTCCGTTTGAAACAAAGTCTTCTCAGCTTGCCGGTATTAACTGCATTAAGGTCAGCAATATCAGCAATATAGAAGGCAGTTGCGTGGTTGAGCCGCTCTACCAGGGTATCAATCAACTGGCTTTTTTCTTCTTTTTTCATATTTTTACGAGCTCAATAAAATGTGTAATTAAGCGGATACTGACTTCGGATCTATCTGAATGCCCGGGCTCATGGTACCTGAAAGATAAATGCTCTTAACATAGGTTCCTTTTGCCGAAGCTGGTTTCAGCTTGAGAATGGTCGAGATAAGGGTCTCGGCATTTTCCACGATTTTTTCTCTGTCGAAGGAAGCTTTTGCAACAGAGGAATGGATAATCCCGAACTTATCGACCTTGAAGTCAATTTTACCGGCTTTAACATCTCTAACGGCCTTACCAATTTCCATGGTAACGGTCCCTGTCTTGGGATTCGGCATAAGCCCGCGCGGTCCTAAAATCTTTCCGAGCGCACCAACCTTGGCCATGACACTGGGCATGGTGATGATGACATCAACATCAGTCCAGCCGTTTTTGATTTTTTCAACAAATTCATCAAGTCCAACATGGTCGGCTCCTGCAGCACGCGCTTCTTCCTCCTTATCAGGAGTACAAAGTACGAGAACACGAACCACCTTGCCAGTACCGTGGGGAAGCGTCACGATTCCGCGAACCATCTGATTCGCCTTACGGGGATCAACCCCAAGACGTATATCAAGATCAATGGATGAATCAAATTTTGTGCTGACAATCTCTTTGAGAATGCCTGCAGCATCGGTGAGTGAATAAACGGTATTCTTATCGAATTTGGACAAGGCAACCTTCCTCTTCTTAGTCAGCTTTATCATTTGCTTGCTATTAATTAATAAATGTATGAGGTGTGTACAATTTCTAATCCGGTTGCATGATTAACGTTTAAAAGGAGTATCCCCTGTTACTGAGATCCCCATAGAACGAGCTGTTCCGGCTACCATTCGCATAGCCGATTCCAGGGTGAAGGCGTTCAGGTCGGGCATTTTATCTTCCGCGATCTTTTTCACCTGGTCCCAGGATACTGCAGCTACCTTGTTCCTGTTGGGTTCGGGTGAACCTTTAGGAAGCTTGGTTGCTTCAAGCAGTTGAACAGCTACAGGAGGGGTTTTCAGGATGAAGTCGAACGACTTGTCCTTGTAAACAGTGATGATCACGGGAATGAGCTTTCCGCCTTTATCCTGAGTACGAGCGTTAAACTGCTTGCAGAACTCCATGATATTCACACCTTTTGAGCCCAATGCGGGTCCTACCGGGGGTGAAGGATTAGCTGCTCCTCCTTTGATCTGCAACTTAATAATTCCACTAACTTCTTTTGCCATTTTATTAATATTTATTCTATTCTTTTTGAACTTGCATGAAACTCAACTCAAGCGGCGTTTTACGGCCGAATATTTTAACCATGACCTTCAGCTTTTTCTTTTCTTCGTTGATCTCTTCGATCACTCCGCTGAAGCTGTTGAACGGGCCGTCAATAACAGTCACCGTTTCGCCTATGATGAACGGGATATTGACTTCTTCACCCTGTTCGGATAACTCATCAAATTTGCCAAGGATCCGTTTCACTTCCGACGGGCGCAAGGGATGTGGTTCGCCTTTTGCACCAAGGAAACCGAGCACTCCTGGAATGCTTCTGATCAGGTGGGGGATTTCTCCGGTAAGCACTGCTTCGACAAGCACATAACCCGGGAAGAAATTCCTTTCCTTGCTTACCTTTTTACCGTTCCTGATCATATACACTTTTTCCATCGGGATCAGTACCTGTGAAATGTACTCCTGCAAATGCTGGATAGATATTTCACTCTCCAGTATCTGCTTGACTTTTTTCTCGTTACCGCTGATTGCGCGGACGACGTACCATTTTTTTACACTTTCACTCATGACTGTACCGATATTTTTTCCAATTGGAATCCCGGAAACCATCCAGACGGGTCACCCACCTAGAAGAGTTTGTAAAATTGCTGCAGTACGCCTTTGAAGACTTCATCCATTGCAAAAACCAGTATTGCAATGATGAGAGTAGCAACTGAAACCACGATAGCACTGCCCTGGAGTTCGGCCCAAGTAGGCCAGCTCACCTTGTGCATCAGCTCATCATAGCTGTCTTTTATGTAATTGATAACCTTATTCTTTGCCATTGATTTTGCGATTTGCACGGGTGGTAGGAATCGAACCCACAGCCTACGGTTTTGGAGACCGCCACTCTACCAGTTGAGCTACACCCGTGTGTAATTTATAATTACAGGTATATGGCAGGGGCAGGGACCTGGCATGATCCCTGCTCCATAACCATATGTATTAGTCAAGTATTTCTGTTACCTGTCCGGCGCCGACGGTACGTCCACCTTCGCGGATAGCGAAGCGGAGTCCCTTGCTCATGGCGATCTCGGAGATCAGGTCAACCAGAATTGTGATATTATCACCAGGCATACACATTTCAACGCCTTCGGGAAGATGAATCTCACCGGTAACGTCGGTAGTCCTGAAGTAGAACTGTGGGCGATATTTGTTATGGAACGGAGTATGTCGTCCACCTTCCTGGGTCTTCAGTACGTAGATTTCGGCCTTGAATTTTTTATGAGGAGTGATAGAACCCGGTTTGGCAATAACCATACCACGGCGGATCTCATCCTTGTCAATACCACGAAGCAGCAGACCGGCGTTGTCGCCAGCTTCACCGCGATCGAGAATCTTACGGAACATTTCAACACCGGTAACAACACTCTTCAGTTTCTCAGCACCCATACCGATGATTTCGACAGGGTCGCCTGAATTGATCACGCCGGTTTCAATACGGCCCGTGGCAACTGTACCGCGGCCTGTAATTGAAAATACGTCTTCAACGGGCATAAGGAAGGGCTTGTCAATATCACGGACAGGCAGTGGGATATAGGAATCCACTGCATCCATCAGTTCCATGATTTTATCAACCCATTTCGGCTCTTTGTTGAGACCGCCAAGAGCTGAACCCTGGATAACAGGTGCAGTTGCGCCATCAAAACCGTAGAAGGTGAGAAGGTCGCGGATTTCCATTTCAACAATCTCGAGAAGTTCGGGATCATCTACACTGTCGCATTTGTTCATGAATACTACCAGCTTGGGTACACCAACCTGACGGGCGAGAAGGATATGCTCACGAGTCTGGGGCATAGGACCATCGGTAGCAGCTACAACGATAATAGCGCCGTCCATCTGGGCAGCACCGGTAACCATGTTCTTGATGTAGTCGGCATGACCGGGACAATCCACATGCGCATAGTGGCGGTTAGCTGTCTGGTACTCAATATGAGCAGTGTTTATCGTAATACCACGGGCTTTTTCTTCCGGAGCATTGTCGATTGAATCAAACGACCTGAACACCGATAATCCCTTATCTGCGAGTACGAGCGTGATAGCTGCCGTTAAGGTCGTCTTACCATGGTCAATGTGGCCAATCGTGCCTACGTTGACGTGAGGTTTGGAACGTTCGAATTTTTCTTTTGCCATATACCTAAAAATTGATTAAGTGAGTTTAATTTTCCTTTTCATTATCAAACTGAGCCTTTGAGCAGAATTGAACTGCTGACCCCTTCCTTACCAAGGAAGTGCTCTACCCCTGAGCTACAAAGGCGATAGTCATGAGCGGAAGACGGGGCTCGAACCCGCCACCTGAAGCTTGGAAGGCTTCCGCTCTACCAAATGAGCTACTTCCGCATTTTTAAAAGCGAAATTGCAAAAGGCGAAAGGCAAAATTATTTCGCTTTTCGCTTTTCGCTTTTCCATTGGTGGGGAGAGGAGGAATCGAACCTCCGAAGGCTACGCCAACAGATTTACAGTCTGCCCCATTTGACCGCTCTGGAATCTCCCCCCTTGCCTGAAAGATCAGGTTTGAGCCGATGGACGGACTCGAACCGCCGACCTGCTGATTACAAATCAGCAGCTCTACCAACTGAGCTACATCGGCAATTAAATATATTAATGGATCAAGCTCTTCCGCGCCAGTCGCGGATTTCATGACAATTCATCAAGTCAAAAAACAATCTCCTATAAAAAGGACTGCAAAAGTATGAACATTTCCAATACCATGCAAGCGTTTTTTGAAAATTTACCACTAAAAACACATTTTTTTTTAACAAACTCCGTACCGAAGTTGTAACAACTTGTATTAGTGTTAGTTATGAAGCAATATTCTGACAGCATCCGCTTAACAGTTTCAGGATCATCGATCTTCGCCCTCTGAAAGCAGAACGGGAGGCTGTTACAACAGCCTCCCGTTCTGCATATGCCGGATCCCGACTATGCCCTCCTGATCTTTTCCTTATATTTTACCAGTTGCTTCCTCAAAGCTTCCACAGCATCGTCAGAGGCTTCTTCAAATGACTTTGCCTCCTTTAAAGCAAACAGGTCATTCCCTTTTATAATCAGGCGCATTTCAACAATCTTGTTGGCACGTGAATCATTATTGTCAACTTTCAGCTTTACTTCGGCGCCGATAACACCTTCAAAAAATATATGCAATTTTTGCAGACGTTCCTTGATGAAATCTTCAAGTTTCTGATCTGCCTTGAAATGAACTGCATTAATGATAATATTCATTTCCACCTCCTTTTTTTATGCCCTTGGATGGGCTTGTTTATAGATTTCCTTTAGTTTTTCAATGGTATTATGTGTATAAACCTGGGTAGCAGCCAGGCTGGCATGGCCAAGCAATTCCTTTACGGCATTCAGATCCGCACCATTGTTCAGTAAATGGGTTGCAAACGTATGCCTTAAGATATGGGGACTCTTTTTCTCCAGGGTGGTTATGCTGCCAAGATGACGCTTCACAATCAGGTAAATACACTTGGCATACATCTTCCTGCCCGAATCCGTGAGAAATAATTCAGGAACAGCACCGAATGTTTTCTCCTTCTCTTTGATGTATTCTTTAATCAATAAACCGAATTTCTTTGAGAACGGGATAATTCGTTCTTTATTCCGTTTTCCCAGGACTTTAATTGTATCTGAATGAAAATCAATGTCTCTTTCTTTCAGGTTCATCAACTCCGATAAACGTATCCCTGTATTATAAAACATTTCGATGATGATACTGTCGCGAATACCTGAAAACCCTCCCCCGGCATCAAAATGTTTAAAAAGGACCGCCATGTTCTCTGACTCCACAAATTCAGGAAGACGTTTGGAAGTTTTGGGGGAAATGATCCTTCTCATTGGATTGTTCTCAACCACACCCTCTTTCAAAAGGAAACGATAGAACGATTTAAGGGAGGTAAGTTTACGGTTTACCGAGCGGGGAGAATCACCATACTCCATCAGGAATACAAGCCATGAACGAATCATTGCATGATCAACATCAGTGATCTCTGTGATCTGATATTGAGCGCTCAAAAATGCAAAAAACTGGTCCAGGTCCGTTCGGTAAGCTGTTACAGTATGTGGCGAGTACCGTTTTTCGTATTGTATATATGCTAGAAAGCGATCCTTCACTATTCAACAAAAAAAGTAGAAACTTTGTTGATTGCCATATCGACAGGTAAATATACATACATATTTACCATCAACAAAATTTCTACTCGTAAAAATTGTTAAACGCTGTTACATGGCTTGCTCGGCCTGCTGCAATTGCTGTATATATATAGCACGTGAAACAGCTTCCCGCTTCCTAATAGAAGGCTTTGTAAACTTCTGACGGTCACGCAATTCCTTTACTACTCCAGTTTTTTCAAATTTGCGCTTCAATTTTTTTAATGCGCGGTCGATGCTTTCGCCTTCTTTAACAGGTACGATAATCATGCTATTTGCTCGCTTTCTTTAAAAGGTTAATAAATGTTAAATTTTATAAAAAGGGCTGCAAAGATATAACCTTATTTTGAAATATCCAATACACCGATACAATTAACATGATGATGTTCGCAAAATAATCATTTTATGCAGCCATGCACCAATAATCATCTTATCTTTAAGGATTGATTTCCCGGCATTTCGCTTACTTTAAATAAAATGACACCTTGCAAAAAGCCTCTTCACATATAGATCAAATCGCCAAATACTTCCTCATGAAAAATATTTATCCATTACTGATCTCCCTGTACCTGGTATCTCAATCCCTGCTGCTTACGTCATGCCACAAAAGCAACAACAACAATTCCCCTGTTGACAAAATGGACCAGCTTCATGTCCCGGCGAATTTCGGATGGGAAACCTCCAGAGAAATAAACATGTCGGTTGCTGTTGACGATCCGGCACATCCGGGGTCACTTTCCAGGATCAGGGTTTTCGACGGAGACCCCCTGGTTTCAGGAAAGATCCTGATCACGGGCTCTGCAGGTTATAACTACCCTTACGAAAGCGGGCTCCGGATCCCCACGGCACTGAAACGGTTGTACCTTGAGATGACAACTGCTGCCGGGACGGTGCTTCATGGCGTGGTTAACGTTCAGGATAATATTCAGTATACATTCCAGCCTTCAAAATACTTCCTGAAAAACAACCTGGATGTAAATGAGCCCGATTGCAGCAGCGGTTGCGACGTGGCAATCTCGGGCAGCGGGGCTGTAAGCATTTCAGGGGGAAAGACCTATTGTGTGACAGGAACGTTCACAGGTTCCATCAGCAGCTGGACCTCAGGCACTCTGAAAGTGTGCGGCACAGCAACCATCCCCTTTATTAAAATAAATTCTGCAGGCTGTCAGATCATAGTAACTTCCGGAGGACATCTTACCATCGACTCCCTTTATATGAGTAGTACAACTACCCTCATAGCCTACCAGAGCTCACATGTCTCGATAAGAGGATTTTCTATGGCAATCAATTCAAAGATCATCAATTATGGGAATGATTTCGTGTTCCAGGCCCCATTCGTATTCAACGGGCAGATCCAGAATTTCGGGAACATGGTGCTCAAAGGGGATGCAACCCTTCAGGGAACGGGAGGTATGCTCACCAATTCGGGCTACTTCAATCCCCAGGGATACTTTAAAGTAAATGCCCCCCTTACTAACGACGGGGTGATTGAAGTAAGCAATTACCTTCACCTGAATAAAGCCGACGGAAGCGGATCGGTTATCAATAACTGCAGGATCATCGCTCATGCCAATATACATGTTTACGGAGCCACCCTGCTTCTGAATAACGGTTATTTGAAGAGCGACCAGGAAGTTCACCTGTTCCAGTACACCAGCACAGTGACCCTGCAGAACCAGTCGATGATCTCGGGCCAGGCTTTCGTGATGGAACGCAATGTACTGGGATCCGGAGGAACAAGCACGATCAAAGTCACGGGTGTTGCAACGTTAAGCGATGCGACAAAGAAAGTCGACGGCCCTGTTGAACTCGCCACCGGTAACGGATCGTTTACCGGCAGCACATCATCCACATTCCTTAACGGAGCGAAACTCAGCAGTATCACTGGTGCAACTAATTATATACCAGTCACTACCTGCAATCCTGAAGGCATTGGTTCCCCTGCCCCTCCCGATACCGACGGTGACGGTGTTGCCGACAACCTCGATGAGTTCCCTAATGATCCCAGCCGTGCATACACCAATTACTATCCTGCCAGGAACCAGTTCGGATCGCTTGCTTTTGAAGACCTCTGGCCGGGCAAAGGCGACTACGACATGAACGACCTCGTGGCGGATTACAATTTCAAACTGGTCAGTAATGCGCAGAATAAGATAGTGGATATATATCCTGTATTCTATGTCAGGGCTGTCGGGGCTTTCCTGCAAAACGGTTTCGGCTTCCAGTTCGACAACCTCTCCCCTGCCGTTGTGGCCTCGGTAAGCGGGTATTCGGTCAAGGGCAGCTATATAAGTCTTGGGGCTAACGGTACTGAAAACGGCCAGGAAAAAGCTGTCGTCATTGTTTTTGACAATACCATAAATGTCACGCACACTTCGGCGGGTGACTTCGTCAACACCCAGAAGAACATACCGTACGTCTTGAGCGACAGTATAAAAATGAGTATACATTTTTCACCGCCACAGGATGCATCTGCAGCAGGAACCGCTCCCTTCAACCCCTTCCTTATCATTAACCAGCAAAGAGGAGTTGAGGTCCATCTTCCCGACCGTATCCCAACTTCGCTTGTAAACCAGGCACTTTTCGGGACAGGGAACGATAATTCCATCCCCGCTTCAGGAAGGTATTATAAAACGGTCAACAACCTGCCCTGGGCTATTAACCTGGTGACAAGATTCGATTATACCTGGGAAAATGTGCAGGTGATCAACGGCTTCCTTAAATTCGGGACGTGGGCAGAATCAGGAGGTTCATCATACCCCGACTGGTACCAAAACCTCAGCGGGTACAGGGATGCGACACAGATCTATGCAAAACCTTAATGCCCTGCCACAACATCTTAACCGGGGCCATACCCGGGAGATAAAAAAAGGCGGCATTGAACCGGCCGCCTTTTTTTAAAGGTTCTTAAGGACATATTCCGTCATCCTCTGGTAAAGATGAAAGGAAGTGTTTTTCCCTGAATTGATATAATGGTTGCTGTTTGGATAAAGCTGCATGTCAAACTGTTTGTTGGCGGCAACCAGAGCCGTGATCATGTCGTATGAATTCTGTGTATGAACATTATCATCGGCTGTGCCGTGAATGATCAGCAGTTTTCCTTTGAATTTATCTGCAAAATTCACAGGTGAGTTATCTTCATAACCCGAATTGTTTTCCTTAGGGGTTCTCATATACCTCTCGGTATATATATTATCGTAGTATTTCCAGTTAGTTACAGGCGCAACAGCAACACCTGTCTTGAAATAGTCGGCTCCCTTGGTTACGCAGGAGAGCACCATATAGCCCCCAAAACTCCAGCCCCAGATACCTATACGATCCTTATCGACATAAGGCAGACTGCCCATGAATTTTGCAGCTTCGATCTGGTCAATGGTTTCATATTTGCCAAGCTGGAGGTAGGTGCATTTCTTGAACTCCTCCCCTCTTGCCCCGGTACCGCGGTTATCGACAGAAACCACGATGATCCCTTTCTGTGCAAACAGCTGGTTCCAAGAGGAAGCCGAGCCCCAGCTGTTCATTACCGTCTGGGAACCGGGTCCCCCGTAGAGTGTAAAAAGGACAGGATATTTTTTCAGGGGGTCAAAGTCGGGAGGCTTAAGTATCCATGCATTCAGCATGACATCATTTTCGGTTTTTACCGTAAGGAATTCCGCTTTGGCGAAATTATAATCCCTGATAACTTCCTTAAGTTTCGCATTATCCTGCAAAAGCCTCACTTCCTTCCCTTCCGGGTTATTGACGGTTACAGTGGGAGGAGTGTTGATATCCGACCAGCGGTTGACGTAATAGGCAAAAGTTGAGCTGAAATCGGGTGAATTTGAACCTTCTTTTGTTGAAAGCTGTACAGGTTTTCCTCCGTCAAGCGATACTGAAAAAATTTCCCGGTTCACAGGACTGGAAAATCCCGCAGTATAATAGACAAGCCTTTTTGTTTCATCAACTCCGCAAACAACGGCTATATCAAATTTCCCATCGGTAAGCTGCCTGATCAGCTTGCCTTCCATGCTATACAGATACAAATGCGTATATCCGTTCCGCTCGCTGCTGATAAGCAACTCCTTCCCGTTCTTAAGGAAAGTCCAGTGATCTGTTATATCGATATAGCATTTATTTTCCTCCGTATATATGGTTTTTGTCTTTCCATTCGAAGCATCGGCAAGCATGAGTTCAAGGTAATTCTGATGGCGGTTCAGCCTGTATAGTGCCAGGGCTGAGGGATTGCTGGTCCATTTGATTCGGGGTATATATATATCGGTTTCTTTCCCGATATCCACAGTGATGCTCTTATTATCCTTTACATTGTATATATAGATGCTTACCAGTGAATTATCTTCCCCCGCTTTCGGGTACTTATACTTGCTTTGCTCAGGATAAAGATCTCCGTAAAATGTAAGCTGATATTCCTTTACCCTGCTCTCATCAAAACGGTAATAAGCAAGGCGTGATCCGTCGGGAGACCAGGCGAAGGCTTTTGAAAATCCGAATTCCTCTTCATAAACCCAGTCAGTGGCACCGTTGATCACTTCATTGATTTTTCCATCTGTTGTTACCTGGCGGATGGCTTTTTCGGCGGGTTTCCCGCTTTCGGAAAGACTCAAGCCAATATCCCTGATAAACAGGTTGTTGTCGACCACAAAGGCGACCTTTGAAGCATCCTGGGAAAATGTTGCAAGCCTTTGTTTATCCTTGCCGTAAAGCGGGATGATCTTCATCGAAGCCAGGTCGAGTATGAAGTAATTTGCTTTAGACGAATGCCTGAACAGGGTCTCGTCATCCTTTGAAAACATAAGCCTGTTCTCATCCTTGCTGAATTCGTATGAACCCAGGGGAAGAGGAACTGAATCACCCTGAACGACAAGCTGTTTTGCAATTAAAATTGTCCTCACATACTTGCCTGTTTCATATTCATAAACATTCAGGCTGTCGTTTTTCACCTGGGTATAGTGGATGCCATCCTTCATTGAGCGCATACCGGGAGCACCGCGGGAAGAGAACTTCCTGTTTTTGAATACATCTTCAAGTGAAATTGATTTTGTCTGAGACTGCGCCCAAAACGGGAACATCAGCAGAATGGCGGAAGCCATCAGCAATAAACGGTATGATCCTGATTTCATAAACAAAGCTGGGATTAAATGAAAACCTTAATTTTGAAGCTCAAAAGTATAAAAATATGATCAAAGCTGTCGGTCCCTTCGACGTATACCATGAAACTATCGGCAAACTGGCCGGAAACGGCATCTTACTCCTTGCAGGGGACCCTCCCAATCCAATGACCATAGGCTGGGGCACTATAGGCGAGATCTGGCATATGCCAATATTCACGGTACTGGTGCGCCCCACCCGCCACACTTTCGGGCTGATGGAAAAGGCAAAAGATTTTACTGTATGCGTATTGCCCGAAGGCTTCAACAAGCACCTCGCCATCTGCGGAACAAAAAGCGGCCGTTCTATGGATAAAGTTAAGATTTGCGGGTTTAAGCTTGAAAAAAGCACTCACATCATGACACCTTATATAAGTCAGAGTGATATCCATTACGAATGCAGGATTGTACACAAACACCGCCTCGATCCTTCAGTACTGGACCCGGCAATCAATGAAAAATATTACCAGACCCGCGACTGGCATATGGTGTATTACGGGGAGATACTTGGGACCTATATAAAATAGCGAGGTAGCGAAAGGCGAAATAGCGAAAAGAAAGGTGTCGCTTTTCGCCTTTCGCTTTTCGCTTTTTTTATTTGGTGATAATGCCTATTTTTGCACCCTCAACCCCGGGATGTTAGCTCAGTTGGTTTAGAGCATCGCCTTGACAGGGCGGGGGTCGTGGGTTCGAATCCCTCACATCCCACAATAAAAATCCAAAAAATCACTGAAAATCAATGAAGACCGCCACTCCAGGCGGTTTTTCTTTTACAGTATGTTACATCAAAATACAGCCTGTTAATAACTTTTACAGGCAAACTTGCCTAAATTGTTGCCTATAGATACCTTTGTACAGGCAACTTTTTTAAAAATACAGGCAACTTTTAAAGTATTATGGCGACAGT
>Ga0007794_10000058_pt1 | contig 44544 bp, 72 predicted proteins | sample CryBogmetaGMA5M_FD_60365 | JGI IMG/M metagenome (GOLD analysis project Ga0007794, IMG submission 60365) | Freshwater microbial communities from Crystal Bog, Wisconsin, USA - MA5M | ecosystem: Environmental > Aquatic > Freshwater > Lake | place: Crystal Bog, Wisconsin, USA | collected 2009-07-06
AGGAACAGAAACTTGATATACCAAACGATAATTTGTTCCAGCACCAGCAGCAGCGCTGTTTATAGCCACAGTTACGGTTGCAGTAGATGCCGTTACGTTTGCCGCAACAATGTTGTCAATTTTATTTACTGTACCAGCAGCAGGAGTAAGCGCAGTCCAAGTTGTAGCCGATGTGGTGCTAGGGATTAAATAGGACGTATTGCCGTAAATGGAGCTTGTATTAATAAGATTTGGGTTTGCCATAATTAATATCCAAAAACAATTGACATAACAATAGCCCGGTTAAAAGGCACTGCTCTTGCTGACGGGTAAGTTACAAAAACATTCTTTGTGCCTGCGGAGAAAGTAACTAAAGACCCAGAGTTGCTGGAAGAAATTACGGTGGTTCGGGATAGCGTTGTACCGGATGCTGTATACGTTCCGATACCAACCTCCCACTCTGTTCCGCCTGCAATAGTGTAGTAGGTAGAGTTCCCATCACCAACAGAAGAAAAAGACTGAAAACCGGAAACGGCTCCGGCAAGCGTGACCGTACCTGTACCAGTCGTCGTGGTTGTTTCTTGAACCCGGTCAGCAAGAACTAGCGCCATTTACGCCCCTATGTTGAGTTGTCAACCAAGACCCAGCCCGGAGTTTGGCTATCCGCAATTGTAGACCAGCCGGGAGTCTGCGTGTTGCTTATTGCGGCCCAGCTTGAGGACTGCGCGTTACTGATTGCCGTCCATGCCGCCGTTTGCGCATCGTTGATATTTTGCCAGTTTGCGTTCTGGCTGTCATCTATTATTACCCAACTTACCGGAATTATGGTTCCAACCTGTCCTGCTGCGCTGACCCCCGTTAAGGCTAAAGATATCCCAACACCTACAGAACCTACCGACCCTTGTGCCCCAACACCGATTAATGTAACAGGTATTATTGGTAACAAAGTTCCCACATTACCCAATGCCTGAACACCTGTAAGTGCTTTAGAAACTGCTTGAGAGGTAGCAACGGAACCAACACTTCCCGATGCTTGTACGCCAGTGAGCGCCCTAACTAAGTCTTGTGATGCGGTGACGGTTCCAACTGCACCCGCAGCTTGAACTCCCGTAAGTGCTTTGGAAACTGCTTGTGCTGCGGTAACAGACCCAACATTACCTGTTGCCAAAAATCCAGTAATTGATACAGAAACTGCCTGTGAGGTAGTGACTGTGCCAACGTTTCCAGCGGCCTGAACTCCAGAAATAGCCCTAGATAAAGCTTGAGATGCGGCTACGGAACCTACGCTTCCCGCAGCTTGGACACCGCTAATTGCAACTGAAACTGCTTGTGCTGTTGTAACTGTACCGACGTTACCAGCCGCCTGTACTCCTGTCAGGGAAAGCGAAATATTGACACTCTCCGTACCAACTAATCCCGCCGCTTGTACCCCCGTAAGCGCAACAGAAACAGCTTGATCTGCGGTAACTGTTCCTACACCGCCTGCCGCTTGAACTCCCGTAAGCGCTACAGAAAATGACTGAGATGCAATAACTGAACCAACGCTACCACCCCATACGCTCAATCCCCAAGGATTAGCACCCCAAGTAGCCTGAGTTCCTAGCGCTTCTACGCCGGTTAAGGCAATTGAAATTACTGGGGAGGCTGTAATAGTGCCCGTACTACCCGAAGATTGAACACCTGTTAAAGCTATAGATATATTGACACTCTCCGTGCCAACTAATCCCTCTGCCTGTACTCCAGTAATTGCCTTTGAGACTGCTTGAGATGCGATGACTGTTTCAACAGCACCAGATGCCTGAACTCCAGTAAGAGCTTTAGAAACAGCTTGAGAGGCAGTGACGGAACCTACTAAGCCTGCTGCTTGAACGCCAGTGAGAGCTTTAGAAACAGCTTGTGATACTGTGACGGTTCCAACAGCACCAGACGCTTGCACTCCTGTAAGTGTTTTAGAAACTGCCTGTGATGCGGTTACAGTTCCGACAGCACCAGATGCTTGAACGCCAGTAAGTGCTATGGAAACCGCTTGGGATGCAACAACCGATCCGACAGCACCAGACGCTTGAACGCCTGTAAGCGCCCGAGAAACGGCTTGGGATGCAACAACCGATCCAACAGCGCCAGACGCTTGAACACCTGTAAGCGCAACAGAAACTGCCTGTGATGTAGTGACTGTTCCAACAACACCAGATGCTTGAACTCCAGTGAGCGCCTTAGAAACAGCTTGAGAGGCAGTGACTGTTCCTACGCTACCAGACGCTTGGACTCCAGTTAGTGCAATAGAAACGGCTTGGGATGTAGTGACTGAACCTACATTACCAGATGCCTGAACTCCTGTGAGCGCAAATGATCGAGATGCGGTAACTGAACCGGCGTTACCCGCAGCTTGCACCCCAGTGAGTGCAATCGTAGTTCCAGCAGACCCACCCCAAGGGTCAGACCCCCAAGTACCGTACCCCCATGTACCCGGAGTTGGGACTATAGTGGTATCGCCAGTAGCGCCAAATGGCGCTCCGGCAAAGGGGGTTATACCAAACATGGCCTACACGGCGTATAGCCGCGCCCCACTATTAAGTTGTAGCCAAACGCAACAAAGCAGTCGTAGTGGTATTAGAAGGCATCGTCAGGGTCAGAGTACCAGCAGTGATGGTCTGCGCGGTAAAGGTATGAACACTGATAGCCTTATTGCTCTGTGTAGAGTTATAAATCAAGACACAATCAAACGAAGTGCTTAGCGTTACGGTTGTGTACACAATACTTGCGGAGGGCGTCCAATACCCTACACCCGCCGTAGAAGACGCATTGGTAGAAGTTGGAGCCGTTGCATTAGTTACCGTCACGCCACCAGCAGTGTAATTAGTACCAGATACTTCACCAGTTGTGTTGTAAACAGTAGTACTAGCATCTTTTGTGGCAGAGGCCAAGTACAGCGCGGCTTTTACCGTGTCCGTAGTAGGCGCGGTCAAGCTGGTACGCGAGACAATAGTAGAAGCGCCAAGCTGATGTTGGCCCAGCATTAGTTCACCAAGGAACGATGTACACATTGATTGGGTATTTGCCATGATATTTCCTTAAAAAGATGCAGCTTCTCCACCCGCAAAGGTGGGTATTTTCTTCAATGTGACATGCGCTGACCGGTGAACCAACTCGCCGTCAAGCCAGTACTCAGTCCAAACCGTTGATTCATTATCGTTGTTAACTTCGCCTGAACGGTGTTCCAACAAGGAATCGTCCATATCGCCTTTGGTGGTAGTGACTATCAATTTGAACTCCTAATAAGTGCAGTGGTTGAGGTATTAGCTGGCATGGTGATTGTAAACGTGGTGGCTGATGTTTTGTCAGACCCAAAGTCCAAAACCGCTACAGACTTGTTGCCCTTGGAAGCGTTGTAAATCAAAGCGCACCGGGCCGTCAAAGCTGCTGTCCAAACCACGTTATCCCAGTTTGCGTAGGCCGTATAGCCCGATGAACTAATAGCCACTCCAGTCATGACTTGACCGCCAGCGGTGTAACCTGTGCCAGAAACTTCATTGGTCGTGGTATATACCGTGGTATCTGCATTCAAGTCAGCCAATGCGGTGTACAGAGCAACCTTAATCGTGTCTGTGGACAAGTCGTGGATAGCCTGATACAACTCCTTCTTGAAGCTGGTAGTCTGGGTTTGGACTATGCTCATGTAACCGCCTGTCTATATTGACCACTGCGGTATGCGTCTTGGCGTTCCATACCGTCACCCAAGCGTTTAGCTAATCCAAGGGCTTCTTTGTACTTGCCGTCATACAACGCAATTAAATCTTGCTCGCCCTTCATAAAGGTGTAGGCTTCTACCAAAGCGCCATAAAGCAAAACGCTGTCAAAGTTGTCGCCCAGCCAAGTAGTTGCAGCCGTGGTAATTGACTCAGGATAATAGTAGTAATGCAGTTCTGCGGAATATATCGTGTCTGGCGTTGGGCCAAGGATAAAGCTCAACTCGTTGGAAATTGTGGAGCCTGCTACTGTTGGGCCAAACAAAGCGTAGTACTTTGGAGTCCCTGTACTTGTCGGGCTAGGGTATGCCTCACGCATAAAGTTCACATCTTTATTGAGCAGAAACGTGTACTCCCCGCCACCATACGGAAATACTGCCAATGAGTAAGGAGCTAAAAAGTCATCTGGGCAAGACAAGTACTTGTTGCTGGCAGTCACCGTTCCGGTCACGTTTTTGCGCAACGAGGGAAACTGAACTGAGTTGTATATACGTTGCTCGGCCTGCTGGATAAACCGGTTAATCTGAGTCGTAGACGATACAGTAGACGAATCCGCAAGGGTAATCGCCGGAAAGTTATTTTCCGTATAAGTCTGTATCGCCGCCGAAAGCTCAGAATAGTTCATGCCATTGGGCCTCTTGCCATCACGCCTTTAGTAGCACACCCAGTACCACGGATTTTGATGCCGTCGGTTTTGGTTGGCTTGTCGGGGCCATTGTTGTACATACCAACACTCATGCGCATGTTAGCTGTACTGGATAACTCCGAATCTTTTCCGGGGTTTGAAGAAATCTTCATGGCCTTGCCATCCATTGTATGCGGTTGAGCATAAACAGCAGCAGAGCCAACTTCTTTGCCATCTCGTTTCATACTGTAGGCCATGATTTACCCCGTTTTCTGGTTATCTGCACGAGACATATTACGGCCCACGCGCATGCGGTCTTCACTGGTAGGGCCACCTTTTTTGAGCTTCAGGGTTGTGCCCTTACCGCCCTTGTGTTCTTGCGCATCGTGCTGCTTGAACGCTTTTTTAATCATGGCCTTATCTTGCGCCATATCACTTTTCATGTCTTCTTTAGCCATTATGGACTCCTATGAAACCGTTACTGCACCAACACTTGTAGTTCCAACCAAATAATTAGGGGTTAGAACCGCATCAAACTGACTAGACCCACCAACCGGAGCCCAGCCCCACTGGATGTCCCTTGAACCACCGGTTAAGCTACCCGCACTATTAACGCCTGCCGTTATGTATGTACTGTCATGGCGAGGATTACGCACAGCTTGTGGATCGTCAACCGGATACATGCCCAACTGCAACTGCGGCTGGTCGGGATCCCAACAAGACCGGCATACAAGCAAATTGTACGTCTTTGTCTTGATAATTTCCTTACGTAATTCAGTTAATTTGAACTGCGCACCACACCTGTCGCACATGGCAATACTATTCTTGCCGGATGCAAACCTATTACCCATTTCAAGCTCCGCCTCCGATATAGGCTTGACGCGGAACAAACCGCACAGACGCCTTCTCGCGGTCTTCGTCGGATGCTAACTGCCATGCCTCATCGTACTGCTGTTTTAGGATGTCCAGCCGCTGAGCGCCATTGGGGACTTTAAGCGCCAAGTAGTAAGCTAGCCCAGCTACCATGCACGGCAAAAACCGGAAAGGGACATCCATCGTGTTTACACCACCGCCTGCATCATTAACACGGCGCAAGCGCCAGTAAACAAACTGGTACGTCTGGGAGTTATCAGGAGTGGGCCAAACAGTGATAGCGGGGAGGTTCTGTACGTATACCCCATCCCCCGCAGTGTGGGCCGCAGCAGTCGTGTTGTTCTGGCCCCGGACGCAGTTAGTTAGGGTATTTCCTGATATGTAGCCATACCCAATGGTCTCTGAACCAATTAAGATAAAGCCGGTAGAAGGCAAACTTGCGGCAGAAGTTACCGCAATTGTCGTGGCGGTGGAGGTAATTGTTGCACTAATTGTGGTTCCCACCGACGAGGTCTGTCCATCCAAACGCTGAATCCAAACTTGAATAGGTCTAGCTTGTTGCAGCTTGTTGGGGATGGTGGCATAGGTAGAAACACTAATCCGCGTAATGGTCAGGTCAGCTTGGGTGGACGCACTGCCTGCGCCTGTACGTATTACATGCTCAAGCAAATCTACTGTGTCTGTTGGTAGTGGATAAGTGTTCTGGCCCGGAACCAGATTAATAGTTCCTTGGTCAAACGTCCACATGTTTACACCACGGTTGGCCCAATCGGCAAATAGCAAGTTCAATGACCGGCGGGCAGTGCGCAGGTCGTACCCCGAACGCATTTCGGAACCGGCACGTTCAAACGCTTCCTCCACGATTTCCGTGAGGTCAAGGTTGAAATTAGCGACTCCAGAAACGGACATTATTTCATCCCTTTAAGGGTCTGTGCTAAGCGGGCGCGTTGCCCCATCTTACCCGGTGCTTTGGCTGCTGCGGCTAGTTTTTTTGCCGGTATAGGCTTGTCGCATTTAACTCCAAGCTGTGCCTTTAAAGCACCGGGCTTTTTAATTGCCTTTTGAATCCATTTTTCAGCCATTATCTGAACCTCGCTGTTTTTGCTGCCACTTTGGGTGGTTGCTTTACAAACTGTTTTCCTGCCGCTTTACCCACACGTTTTGCTTTGGTAGTAGCTGCGTATTCGGCAGGGCTAAGGGATTTTATAGCGGCTTCAGGTAAGTACCGCTCACCTGTTTTTGACGATGGCTTTCCCGACTTGGTGCGCCATTTCTGGTCACCCCAGTTTTTAAGGGATTGCTGCGGAGCTTTCAATCTCTGTACCCGCCGCCTGCGGCCTTGTACTTCTTGGCTACCAACTGGCTTTTTCTGGCTGACCATTGCCCTGCGCCAGTGCCTTGGGTCGCCGCAGCTTTTACTTGGGACACAATCCGCTTACGCAAACTGGGCTTGGTGTAGTTTCCTGCGGCATTAACCTTACCACCATCTTTGTACTGAGTGAAGTCAGTATCATCCCGGCGGGGCAACTTCTTGCCTTTTGGCATTTTGGAGGGGGAAATACCCCCCATTCCGCGTGAAGCCATCATGGGTTTAGCAGGACATGCCGCCCTTTTTCATGGTCACAAACGTGCCCTTGGTCTTGCCTTTAGAAGCAATACCGTCAGCGCGGGAAGAAGCAGAACCGCCAGCAGCCATCTTTTTCATGCCGCCTTTTTTCATACCCATTTCTTTCTTGTCCATTGCTTTGTCTTTGGTAGACGCTTCAAACTTAGCAAATGGGTTCATTTTCTTTGTAGCCATAGTATCACCACCTTTAGAGAATTTGCGGCCCTTGTCCGCAGTTGAAAAATCTTGCCCCACGGACTGTGGAACTCCTACCTTCTTGGCAAACGACGGCGAGTGGGCTATCGCTTCCATGAAATTGTGTTGCTTTTTGCTACTGCTTGGCATTCTTTTTTACCCACTTTTGCACAGTATCAGTTTCCCAAATCCGAATGCCAGTCCAGACAATCGTAAACAGTGCTGCAATTGCCGGCAACATATCAGCCAAAGTCCCTATTACGGTTGCAATTGACAACGCGTCAACTGCGTATTTCACTGTTTCGTGTTGGTCAGTCATATCAGCACTTCCATCTAGCTAGTGATGCCGCCTTGCGGGTAGGCTTGCCTTTTTCGTCTTTCATCGGCCCGGGCATGCCGGACATACGGGCGCAAAATGACTTCTTACGCGGGCCACCTTCGGGCTGCGGAGCTTTTAAGTTACTGCCTGTTGCAGCATTGTACTTAGCTCTACCTTTTGCGGTCAGCCCAGCCCCTTTAGAGACAGGTAGCTTTTCACCGCGACCTACTGCAAGGGATGGGGTTTTCTTAGCCATTTACAGCCTTCAGTTTGGACTGACGGATATTTTGCATTAGTGGAACTACAGCTTCCTCGTAAAAGTTGCTGGTAAATTCTTCCATGCCAATGTGCGGCAAGCTAATCTCTACGTCAATATATACCTCGTAGCCCATTGCTGTTGCGCGGTCACAGAACAGGTAGTCTTCACCAACGTACTGCCCATCCACAATGTCAAAGTCAAACACGGCAGACATCATTTCGCCTTTGGCTTTGTTTTCGTACAACCACTCAGGGTTGGCTGCAAGCATCTCTTCGATTACACGGCGCTGTATCAACATAAACCCTGTGCCGACACGCTTTACACGCATCAGAGAGCCATCAAATACCAAGTCGCCATTGCCATCAAGGAATAGGTCTGTAAAGAACTTCTTGTCTTTTGCGCGGCGGGGGTAAGCCCCAGCAGAAATATCTTTCTGTCCGCCTTGTGCAAGAAGCCGTAATACATCGTTGGGCTTAACTACAACGTCAGCATCAATAAAAAGCAAATGGGTTGAGTCGGTCTTCAAGAACTCATGCACCAAGGCATTGCGGGCCATAGTGATAATTGAGCAGTTGGAGATGTCCGACAAAAATATGTCCACGCCAAACTTAGCCGCCTCTGGCACTAGCGCAGCCAGTGCAAAAGCAGTCTTAATATTTAGCTTGCCGTCATACGCTGGGATGCCGATAAACAGCTTATTCCCAGACAGACTTGCTTGTTTGACTTCAGCCATAAAAAATATTGCAATATGCTACATTGGACAAGTATGCATAAATTCCGTTAACAGCTATTACTCCATCGTCAGGAATAAATGGGGCATTGTTATACGTATCTGATGCTGCTACGTCATACGACATTAACCACCTGCTTGCATACACCATGCTAGGGCTTGCCGTAATAGTGCCAGAGTTGATATCTGTAACGGTGAACGTGCTTGAGTTTGTAACTGTGACTACGTAGTTTCCATTGGTAGCCGTGCCGCCCGTGCCTGCTGCAAAGTCAATCCCGATTACATCGCCAGTTGCCAAGCCGTGCGCAGATTGCGTAACTGTTACGGTTGTGCCAGAACGCCCATAGGTTGCCGTAGTTACTGGGGCTGTAGTTGTATCAAATAGCGCAACAAATCCAGCGGTTGCTGTTCCGGTAAACGAAATGGCTTTTACTCGGTTACGCCCAAGAACAAAGAACCCACTACCATTTAGGTGTGCCTGTTTTACAGGTGTCTGATTCATAATCAATCTCCTATGAAACAGGGGCCGAAGCCCCTGAGATTAATTACTGTTGACCAGCAGGTTGGGCCATGTTGCCGCTAGAGTCGCGCACTACGTAGGCAACAATAACAGTCACTGCACCGGTAACAGAAGAGCCGGTAGTAGTAAAGGTCAGAGCTGCATCTGTAGCACCAACATTGGCTTGCGTAGGAGTGAAGCCCGCAGCAAAAGAAACTGTAATAGTTCCCGCCGAGGTGATGGTAGATGCGCTAGCAGTATCAACACCCGCAATGCTTACTTTCAACGTAGTAGCTGAAGCAAACAAGGTAGTCGTCAGAATCTGCACCGAGGTAATAGCTGCGCCTGCGGGGATGTATCCAGCGGCAATGCTGCCAGTAGCCACTTGTGCGGCTGTTAGGTCAAAGGTTTGAGCAACAATGGTTGCTCCAGTGTTACGGACTGTTCCAGCAGCAGTGCCGGTGGTGTTTTTAACAGTGCCGAGCAGCCAAGGGCCAAGGTGAGTTGCGAATCCCATGATAAATATTCCTTACATACAAGTGAAGTACATTGATCGGTATGTCGTCTGCCGGGACAGTTCAATGTACCGGAAAGCCCGGTTAGCAGCAATATACACTATTTTTAAGGCTTGTCAATATGCCCTTCAAAGACCCAAAAGTTCACAAGGCAAAGCACAAGGAATACTCTGCAAAGTACTACGAAAAAAACAAGGATGCAGAGAAAGACCGTATCAATGACCGCCGCAGAAAAAAACGCAAGGAGTGGAAGGAGTACAAAGCCAGCCTATCCTGCTCCAGTTGTGGATTTAGCCACCCCGCCTGTATAGACTTTCACCATCCGCCGGGAACCAAAGAGTACAGCGTCAACGACTTGGCGCAAAACGGGAGGTTCAAATTAGCTTATGCAGAAGCTGCAAAGTGCATAGTCTTATGTTCCAACTGCCACCGCATACATCATTACAATGAAAGACAAAAGGAAAAGGGGCATAAGCCCCCTTCCATACCCCAATTGGGTACAAGCCTACCCAATTAAGCAGCGACTTCTTCCTCTGCTGCTTCGTCTTCTGCTTCATCTTCTTCGCACTCGTACCAGTCATCAGACTCTTCGTCGTATGCGTACCAAACTTCGTTCTCTTCGTCAAACCAGTATGCTACGCCTTCTTCGTCGTACTCATACTCTTCATCGGCAAACTCATCTTCAACTTCATCGCCTGCGTCAAATTCTTCTAGGCTTTCTACAAAACCTGCAAGTGCCACGGCTTTCCACAATTCAAACGTAGAAAATTCAACTTTCTCACCAAAACCAAAATCAATTGTCAGCGTAAATTCCATGATAAACCCCTGTAAAAATGGCGCAGCACGGCGCTGCAACCGTATCCTACGGGCCATTTATGACAGATTTGAAACAATAAAAAAGGCCCCCGAAGGGGCCTTAGTGGCAGGCCAGTCACCTCTACCGTACTGGGGTTTATCAGGTCGAACCGGGAGATCCAAAGATACCCAGAGGATCAGACCAGCCGAAGCTGTAACGCTCACGAGCCTTGTAACGGACGTTGCCGGTATCAAAGTCGCCGTCCATGCTGTTGGTCAGCGGGGTACGCTCGAAGTGCTTCAGGCCGTTTGGAACGTCGGTGGTCAAATACCAGCCGTTCGTGTCGGTCAAGAAGTGGTTCGTAGTGTAGCCTTCAGGGATCGAACCGTTGTTCTTCAGCGCGTTGATGTCGTTGTCGGTAGTGCCAACGCGGAGGCTGGTTTCCAACAGACGGGTAGCAACGAACATCAGAGCAGGCGGAATAATCAACTTGCGGGGCTTAGCTGCGATCAGCAGGCCGCGCTCATCAGTCCAAGCTGCGATCTGGATAACTGCGTTTTCCAACGAAGTCTCATTCAGGTCAGCATTGGTAGATGGGCGGTTGCTGTTGGTTCCACCGTTAACAAGCGGATGCGCAGTGCTGAACAAAGCAACGCCGTCGCCACCGAGGTAGGACGAGGAGAAGCCGTTGTTGATAACCGATGCAGCCTTAACTTGCTTGGTGTATGCCATAGCGCGGGCCAGAGCTTTGGTGTAACGAGCCGACAGGGAGTCGTACAAGTTATCTTCCACAGCCTCTTCCGTGATGGAGAAGCCAAGTGCAATGGTCTCGTGGTTGTACCGAGCGGTGAACGCTTCCTGCGCATTGTCATAAGCAATGGCAGAGCCCTCGTTCTTCACTGGTGCAGCGCTGAAGCCGGACAGCTTGGTTTCTTCTTCAAAGCTACGCTCCGATTTCTCGGTTTCGTAGATTTCCTTGTGCTCTTCGCCGTAGCGAGCATACTCCAGACCAAACAAAGCGTTCAGACCGGGGAGCAGTTCTTTAAGTAGTTGTGCGCGTGAAATAGCCATGATTTACTCCTTAGATACCGGTGGTATCAGTATATTGGTGCAAGTTGAACTTGACCAAGAACTCGTAATAAGTCGTGGCACTATTACCGGCAACGCCAGTAGCAGTATCAGGCACAACGTCAACTACGCGAATTGGCAAGGTGTTGGTGGTGTTAGCGGAAGTTCCGTCAATACCGTAGTACGAATCACCAGTGGTGGTCGAGCCAGTATTAACCGAAATAGCCACGTTAGAACCAACAATCGTGCGGTCATAAGCCACAGGAGTGGTGTTCTGACCGTTGGTTGCCACAACACGGAACAAAGCGTTCGGGTCATCAACAACATAGCCAAAAGCCATGCTGCCAGATGTGGACTGAGACGCAGGATAGTACTGACCTTGAACAGTTTGACCGGACGAGTTAACGTACTGGCAACCAACTAAAACACCAACGCTGTCACCGGTAGCGGTAGCAGTTTTGGCGACTAGGTAGCCGCTAGTGTTCACTTGAACAGTGTCACCATTCAAAATTGCGGTAGCGTAAGCTGGCGCAATGGGGATTTGACGGATCGCTCCGGCGTAGGGAAGTCCATCCAGTCGATTGACCGGTTTAAATCCATACGTCTTATCGATAGTGGGATAAGCCATGATTAGTTCCTAATTACTTAATACCATTTCCAAATCCGCCGCGTGATACTGAAGACTTGCGGTCTGCAAATAACGGCATGCGGGGGTCATTTTGTCGCAAAAAGCTATTGTCCAACGAGTCCATCTGATTTTGTGCTTCGTTGTTGAAATATTCAGCCATAGCTTCTGCCTTCTCGGTAGGAATCTTGCAAAGCATGAGTCCACCAATTTCAACATTACCTGACTTCTCATTACCAACAATCATAAGCTCTGGATGGTCTGCTGCCTTCACCGGGACATACCCATCACGTAGTTTGCGTGACACGTTAGGCCGCATTACTTCTGCATTGCCGTGTACCGCAGTCGCTATCCAGCGATATGTGTATCCGGGTTCAGGAGTAGGGTCGGGCAAAGAACTCGACGGTTTATAAACATAACGAACAGTTTTTTCGCGTGTCGTCAGATCACGATTTGTACGGTTTTGAACTTCAGCCATTTTGAGTCTCCAATTTTGCTACTTGAACAGCGTATTGCTGTGGGGTTAAACCGAATTTTTTAGCTAACGCAACTTGCGTACTTGTCAGCTTAACTTTACCTCCGCTCGTAGAACGAGATGCGGAAGCAACCACGGTAGTAGGTCGTCTGGAACCCTCACCGGACGTAGGCTTGTCTTTTACCCCCTTGAATAAACTAGGGAACGTAGACTGTAAGCGAGCATCAATTTGCTCGAAGTATTGCTCAGAGCGGGGGTCAACCCCGTTTTGTACTAGCTTTTTATGCAGCCCTAGCGCGTAGCTGGTGTATTCCTCAAAACCATCCGCTCCAAACCACTGGTTTTTTGCCTGCCAGCGCAGGGTTTTTTCGTCTGGGGGAACTGGTTTTTGCTGAACTTGTTGCGTTTGTACAGGAAAATCTTCGTCTTGTAAAGGGGTGGGACGGAAATTTTTTGTCTGTTCAACCTTAATTTTGGCATCCATCACGGCTTCTTGGGCCTCAATGATTGCGTCTGTGTCAAAGGCTTCCTGAGCTTCCTTGAGCCTGCGCCGCGCTATTTGCAGATCGGTTTCCACCTTTTGCTTGATGCCATCAATGACAGCTTCCTGCCCTGTATATACATTTTGCTTGAGGCGTTTGTTTTCCTCCACCAAGTGTTTGGTAAGGTTTTCAAGTTCCTCTTTTTCCCGCATGATGGATTCTTTGACCCGGCGCTCGTCATGACGGGCGTGAGTTAGTTCCTTGATGCGGCTTTTTACCTTGTCGGAGTAAGACTCAATTTCTTCTTCCGTGGGGTCAACCACTTCTTTGTCCAGAGGTTTGCGGCCACGATCCCGCTCAGGGGTATCGTCTTCGATTTCAATTTCAATATCGTTGTCGCCTTCGATTTCAATATTTACTTTTTTGTCTTCAACTTCGTCTGGGAATTTAAATTCAGACATGGTTAGTAACTCCTTTAAGCGCGGGTTAAACCGCGTGGGTCTTGCACAACAGCATCAACTTGGTCGTCATTGATGAGGCGGAACTCCTTACCAAAGATTTTGAATCTTGTACCGGTATATGTACGTACCAATACAAAATCGCCTTCTTTGCACCAAGGCCCGGTAGGAAACTTGGTTTTATCCGTATACGCATCTGCACCAACTTTCATTACGAATAGCACCGTGCTGGCGTGCTCTTCTTGGCGCAAACTTGCGGTGTCCCGCACAAGGTCAAGCGATGTACCCGCAATCTTTTGATCGACTTCAGGCACGACACACAAAATTTTCCATCCTTGTGGGATAGGTAGCTGTGTGGCTTTTTCCTCAGCAGTTGCTTCGGGTTCAGGAGCATCCATTGGTTGGATGAGTTTAGGCAGTGCAAAAGCACCGGGGGACAAATCAACACTATTCATTTGATCTTTCAACTTTCTCAAGCAGGTCAAGGAGATAACGCTCTGCAAGGGCTAGACCCGAGATAACCCCACAGAGTTTTTGATACTCGTCAAAAGTGCGACACGCACCCCCAGCCATATCGTCGGCATAGTTGTTCATGTCGGTGCGTATTTTTTCGCGCAATACGCGTGCGAAGTCTTGTATCATTTAATTGGTTTCTCTTGTTGTTGGGAAAGTTGTGCCATGTACTGCTGTCTTTGGTTATGGCTTTGATCTCTGCTCTTAGCAACGTCAATGCCCATGCGGACACCTTCGCGTTGTTGTTGCGCGGCCAATTGAGCCTCGTTGTTTTTGGTGAGTGCCCCGACTTTCATGGCCTCTAGTTGCAAGTTGCCGGAAATTTTCTTTTCCTCCAGCTTGAGTTTGTCCGCGTTGAGCGCGGCATCGGCGGCAATCTTGGATGCCTTGAGCTTGAGGTCTTCCTGCTTGATCTGGTTGGCTCCGGCCTTGATCTGCAACTCTTGCTGCTGCATTTGAATCACTGGGTCTTGGGCTTGCTGCTGGGCTTGGGCCTGTGCAGCTTGCGCTTGGTTCTGCTGCATGACCTGTTGCGCGGCTTGGGCCAACATACCAGATAGCGCCACTTCGATTTGTGGTGGGAGCTTCTCGTCTTCGGGGGGCATGGGCATGCCCAACTGCTGCTCAATTTGCTGTCGCATCTTGTACCCGGCGTGCTCTGCCATGTGGGCGGTAATTGCCCCCATGATTTTTTGAGCCTGTGGGTTTTGGCCAATCAACTGCTGCATCATGGGGTCTTGGAGCAGCATCGTGTGGACTTGAATGTGCGCGTCATGGTTCTGGTACATGAACGCCTTCATGGGCTTACCGTTAAGGGCAGCTTGGTTCTCCGACACGGGGTCAGTTGGCTTCATGTCTTCTTCAATTGGCACAAGTTTGTCTGCGTTCTTAATTCCCAAAACGTCCAGCATCCCCCTATGCAACTGGGGCAAGTCGTAAATATCCGGGGCCATTTGGGCCATCTGAATAACCGCTTGGTACTGGATGACCCGCTGGCTCATGGTCGCCGCATTGGGGTCGGAGACGGGGATCAAGTCAACCAAGTCATAGTCGCCGCGCTTGGCTTTTCGGTTCCCATACTCGGGCTGGTACGTGTAGTCTGCGTCCGTGTAATCGCGGATTAAGTTCTTCAGCAGCTTTAGTTCCTGCTTGAGCGCAAAGTGGACACGGGCCTGAACCGCGGTCATTACCTTAAGCTGGCGTTCCAGCAACGCTAGTGTTGTCCCCACGGGGGCATTTGCCGACATATCGGACACATTAATATCCGCTGTTGATGCGAAACGACGACCTTCTTCCACAATGTTGCCCAGCAACTGGTACAAAACTTGGCTTGGCTCTTTGTAAGGTAGCGGTAAGATATTGTCGCGGATGCTGCCAGAACCCACGTCCACGTCACGCCACTCTCCCGGAGCGATCGGTGTGTCATCCCCCTTAATGCGCAGCCCACGGGACTTCAAACCACCGGGCAAGTTAGCCAGCGTACCCGCATCAACCAACTGGCGCATGATGCTGGTGGCCGATTTGGCAAAGCCCCCAATTAAATGGAAGAGACCAAAACCATAGGCCCCAAAGCCCGGAATGTACTGATAGTGGACAAAATGTTGCCTTTTAAGCCGCAGGTCATCGTCCTCTTTCCAGTTACGGCGGATGGACAAAACATCGTTTGTGCCTTTTATTAGGGTTACTACGTAGGGCAGCATGATCCCGGTAGGTTCGCCCTCGTCGTCCTTGTCCTCATGCCCTTCCAAGTCCAAATCCACGTGGCACTCATATAAGGTATAGCGCGCATCGCCCAAGTCGTTGAACCCAGTCTCTTTGTCCTTGGCTTTTTGGATGTCCGTACGATCTTTGGGCGCATCGGGCAGTTCGATGTCCAAATAAAACCCAGCCTGCTGGAGTTTGATAATTTCGTTTTTGGTTTTGCGCATCACGTGCGTCACGCGAAAGCACGTATCCAAGTCCGTGGCCCCGTAGGGGAGCAAAATATCCTCGGCTGGGATAAACATCGACACTTGACGTCCCAAACTGGGATCGTAATACACCTTTTTAAATGCCGAGCCGGTGGCCGGAAGACTCCACAGCATGCGCTCATGCTCGGCCCGGAACTCCACCATGTTCTCGGTCAACTCAAAATTCATATCCTCCTCGACCCGCGCTGCGGCCTCGCGCACCTGCGGATCATCCAACCCAATGATCTTGGTTTTTACTGGCCCACGGGCAGGAAACGTCTCAGTAATCGTCTCAGCCTGAAAACGTACAACGGCTTCGGTAATCATGGGGTGGAACACGCCACATGCACCTTGCCACGGCTCCGTACGGTCTTCCATTTGCAGGCCCAAGAGCTTTAAGCCCTCAACGTAAGCCTTCTCCCACTCCTTGCGCGAGGATTTGTCGTTGTCGATGTCCCCGGCCAAGTCGCCTGCCATAGATTGCAGAACGCTGTCCTCTATATATTCAGCCAAGTTGTCATCAAAGCCTTCTTCGCCGTCATCTTCTCCCGGCTTTATGCTTATTTCCAAGCCGTCCATACCAATATTTACTTCTTCTGGGTCAACAATTTCAATTTCCAGCGGTTCTTCATCTTGCGCAAGGGCGTCGATCCCCACTGGTTGCTGGTATAGGGCTTTATCTACATTGGTGGCCATATCAAATCCTTAAAAATTCAGTAATACGCCGCACGGCGCTTGAAATAAACGGGCTCGTCTTTCTCGTCTGAGTCCAACGTGATGAACCCACCCTGCCGATAGCGAAGCAAGGCTTGACTGGTGGTATCTACAAAGTCGTCATTATCTCCGTTGGGAAACGAAGCCAGTTCCTCAATAACTTCCCGCGCCCAGCGCGTATCTGGAGCCCAGACTTTACCCGAAGCAAACAAGTCTGCAATAGCATTGACCCGCACTATCTTGTCGTTGCCCCTGCTGGGGTTTGTTTCCTGCACCGGGATACCCATTGCCCGCAGTTCTTGAATAAGTGGAGCACCTGCGGACTTTTTCTCCACAATAAACGCATCGGGCTCCCACTCTTTATAGTGCTTTAGCGCTGCGGCTTTAAGGTCTGGAAAAGTCATGCGGTCTTTAAATGCGTCCAGCAGTATTATCTGCGCCTCATCGCGTTCTTCCTCGTTGTAGAACACTCCCCACGTTGTGCAGGCCGAGTAGTCCGAATTGTTTTTTATCTCGTGGGCCGTATCCCATGACTGGATTATGTACTCACACTTTGGCGGCTCTTCGGGCTCCCAGATTCTCCAAAGTTTTCTACTAACTATGGCCGCTGCGTTGGAGGTAGGCTGCTGCATGTACTGTGCGTTCCAGTACTGCGGGTCAATGGATGCCTTGGTTGTCTTTAATTGCTCCAGCGGCCACTGCTCAGGCCAAAGGGATTTCTCGTCCTCAGTATCCTCGTTTAAAATAGCCGGAAGTTCTACGATCTCCCACGGCTCGGCGTTGGGGTTCTTGGTCTGGTAATCAATTAACCGGCCTGTCAAATCAAGTTTACCCCAGCGCGTCATCACAATAATGATCGCCCCTCCGGGCATCAAGCGCTGCAACGGGCCAGTTTGAAACCACGACCATGCTGTATCAAAAGCAAGGCGGCTGTTGGCCTTTACATCCTGCTCAGAGTGAGGGTCATCAATGACAAATAGATCAGCGCCGCGACCGGCAAGAGCACCGCCCACACCAGCAGCGTAATACTGACCCCCCGCCGCAGTACTCCATTTGCCCGCAGCTTTCTGATCGTCCGCAACCAAAGTGCTTGGAAAAACCTCATGGTAGTCCTCACTATCAATTAAGTTTCGTACACGCCTGCCAAAGTCTTCTGACAACCCGGCAGTGTGGGTCGCCATAATAATCTTTTTCTCAGGGTATTTGCCAAGGAAATAAGCGGGGAACAGGTAGGAAGAAAACTCGGACTTACCCATACGCGGGGCAATATTAATAATCACGCGTTTTTTCTTGCCTTCAATAACGTCCGTGAAAATTCTAGCCAGTTTTTTGTGGTGTGGCCCGACCTTGAACCCCGGATACACAGCGTTGGCGAAACCCAACATGTTGCCCTGCGCTGCTTGCAAAGTGGCACGGCGCTCCCGGATCTCCAAATCCGCAAACAACTCCAGCTTTTCGGCCAACGTCATTGTCGGCAAGGCCAACTGAAGTGCTGCAAGCTCAGCTTTTGTCAGAGAAGTTATTTTTTCAGTCGTCATGCACTGATTTTTCTGACACGTCTGTTACTTCTTGGATGTCTACCACGCCCATGAACTTGGATAGCTTGTCCTTGATGCGCTGGTCAAGCTCGTTATCTGTTAGGGCTTCTTTCTTCACCTCAATCTTGTCTGTGAACAACCCAATCTCCGTCACTTTGCCCAACAGGCCAAGCGCTTTTAGGCGGATGTTGGCGCTGGGGTTCTTAGTTTCCTCGACCAACTGGGCTACAGCGTAGCCTCGCAACTGCTGCGCTTGGTGAATAAACTGCCAGTCGTAGGCTGTAAGCATGCCCACAATGTGCTGGACGGCCTCTGGGGTCTTGACTTCTGCAATGGAGGCGTGGGTAATCTGAGTAGGGGCGTTTGTGATGAGGTTAGCAAACGCAGAGCGTGCCGCGGCTTGGTTTAGCTTGGTAGTAATAGTGTCTGAATCTACCGCGCCTAGTTCTGTCAACCAGTCCTTGGTCTTGATTTTGGCGTCAAGCGCTTGCGCTGGAGTCACCTCGTCGGTGTCCAGTATGTGCTCCGAACTGTTGTTAAAAACATCCGGTTCAAATTCAATTAGGTGGTCAAACATGCGTAAGCCCTTGCAGCCTCGTTAATGTAAGTATATACTCAATCTCGGTGACTGTGCAATTCTTTGTGCATTTGCTTCTCCTTGAGTGGGTTTGACGACCCATTTTTAAACCCTTGGTTCACGCCGAGGGTTTTTTTTCGCTTGAGATTGTCTAACTTTAGACAATGGGTTATTTAGGTTTTTTATAATTTTTGGGGCTGGGGTGATTTGGAAGATAAGGGGGCGTTATTTGAAAAATGGATTTGCGGTTGAAAAACAGTGTTTGGGGCAACGTAGCATAGCCCGGTCAATAAGACGGGGTGGGGGTAGGGTAGGGGTCGCCTTATACCACAAAAAAAGGGTCAAAAACACCCCTTCGAGTAAAATTTGGTTGTCGATGCAGTAGGGAATGGCTCTGCTGCGGGACTAACTGGGACACGTGTCCCACCTCTAGGAGAAATCAAATGAAACTCAATACAACTGCAATCGCCGCCGCTATCCGTGCCGCATCAGGCTCGCTTGGCAAGCTCGAAGGCGAGAAGGCGCGCTATCAGGCACTCGTGCTCGAACTGCAAGGCTTGTTCGGTGACTCGGACAGAGAGACAGTCAAGGCCTACGTTTGCGAGTACGTGGCCAAGCGCGGCGAGTACACCGAGGGCAAGTGGGCGGCGACAGCGGGCACATCTAAGAAGCGGGCAAACCGCATCATCGCCAGCATCATGGGCAAGGCCGAGAGCGCCAAGGTCAAGGTCAACAAGGCGCTCGTGAAGCAAATCGCCGCGCTGCTCGCTGAGATGGACACCAAGGCAGTCAACGCAACCCTGACGGCAGTCCGCGCTGCTCTGTGAGTGGGACACGTGTCCCACCTGATTCTGCGCCAGTACAGACAGCGGGTCTGGCTGGTGTTTCGTTTATTGTCTACACACTTAGAACACAAAGCCCTCAAACCTTTTGGCCCACCTGTCACAAGTGTGTAGAATTCTTCGTTTGCCAAATAGTCAAGCGCGTAACCGCTCCTGCCAAGCGTTTGCCAAGCGTAACCCCGCGCCACATATAGACATTTTCCTATATCATCCATCTATCTATACATATACTTAAATTAAAAGGATAGGTAAGATGTAAAATGTGTGTAGACTTTCTGCCTTTACCTTTTCTACACACTTATTACAGAGTGCCTACCCCCGCTGAAGCACTTTCCATAGGGATAGATGGATGATATACAAGAAACCCTTTATGAATCAACGAGTTACCCTTGGCAAAACGCTTGGCGTTGCAGTTACGAGCTTGACACCTCTGCCAAAATATTGTCTAACGGCTTGCCAACTGCCGCATTAGTTGGCACTTTAGGAGAAAAACCATGCTAAAACTCACCCACATCCGCGAAACCGAGCTTGCCAAGTTGCGCCAACTGCGCGACGAGATAGCAACCCAAGCCAACTTCGAGCGCAAAGAGCAACTGCGCCAAGCGCGGGAGCAAGACGCGATAGACGCCTTCAACTGGAAGTTCTACACACGTAGAACAAACACCCAACAACGCCGTGGTACAGGCGCACGCTAACAACCAACCGGGACACGTGTCCCACTAACCCAAGGAGAAACCACCATGCACACCATCAACCTCTACAAACGCCTGACCCACAGGTATGTGGATGCCTACCGCCACCTCGACGAGGAGTCCTTCGTCGGCCAAGTGAAACAGCTTGGCCTCACCCGCAGCGTAGCACCCGCAGGCTACGACGATGGCGGCACGTACCTGTTCAGGGTAGTCGCGCCATCGGATATGAAACACACCGACCTAACCCGCACCATCTCATCCACGCTGTCGCACAACGGGTGCGCTCATGAGTACGACTGCTGTGGGTGTGCATCCCAGTCAGCCCGTGTCAAGCGCTTGACCAAGCGTGAGTATGCGGTGCGCTTACGTGTCAGCTTTAACTACTAAGGAGAAACCACAATGACCACACTCACCGGAAACCAAATCGACATGGCACAACTGCTCACGCTGCGTGCCATGCTCAAGCTCGAACTCAAGGGTATCCCCCGCAGTCGTGCGCCCACAGCCTACTCGATGCTCAAGAAGATAGGGTTCAAAGGCACAAGGGGCGAAGTACTGAAGCAGCTAGACGCTGCCCGCACTGGAATATTAGGAGAAACGATATGAACACATGGTCAGACACGCTAGCCGAGTGGGACGGCGAGGACTGGAACTTCTTTCACGTACCGCTTGAGGCGTGCCCTGAGTGGCACGGCCAGACCTGCATGAGTCCAAGGGACTTGGGCTATGACGGCGAGTGCACACCTGAGCAGGCCATCGCCGCGCTCAAAGATTGGCTTACAAGCATTTGAGTGGGACACGTGTCCCACCAGCGGTTCGCGGCCTGCCGTCTCAGGCCGCACCTGAAACTAGGAGATGAGCAAATGAAGAAACTTTATTTCGTGGAGGTCACCGATACGTTTGGTGGCGAGGCTAACTACAACTGGGTGCACCGGTTCAAAGTAAGCGCGACAACCGAGCGTGGTGCGATGCGCAAAATCACAAACCGCCTGCGGTGTAGCGGCGGCGTGTACAAAGACATGGACACGGGTGATATGCAGCGCTGGAGTTGGCGCAAGGCCTGCGTGTGTGCATTCGTTGAGCACTACGACGACCAGTCAGCCCGCATGTTCAACGTCGAATCAATCTAACCCAAGGAGATGAGCAAATGAAACAAACTAAACCCAAGACCAACATCCAGTTGGTGCGTCACATCATGGAGTTCAGCGCAACAGGTGCGCTCAAGCAGGCGTTCGTTATCGAGGCGCTGTACCAGTACAGCCAACAGATTCTGAAGGACAAGGAAGCGTGGCCTCAGAACTCGTTCGTCTCACAAGAGGCGTGGCAGACCTGCGCCGAGGAAACACTCGCCAGCATCACAGGGAGAAACGCATGAAGACAAGAGAAGAAATGATTTACGCGCTGACCAAATACGAACTGGAGTATTTGCAAGAGTACCCCGAAGGTTTGGAACACAACGCAAGGTTCTTTGCGGGTGGTGGCTTTGCTAGTTACACAGACGAGCAACTAAAAGAGCAATGCCAAGACAACCTATGGCTTGAACTGGAAGGAGAAAGCAAATGAAAGCAATGGACTTAGACCACGACATGCAGCTTGCCGCCGCACGACTGATGGAGAGCGAGGGCGGCAGCTTCGCAAGGCACATAGCAAACGCCTACTACGTAGCAGACACAACCAACAGAGAGCGCCTACTCACAGCGTTTGACGATTTGTTCTGCAAGTTTTACCGCCAGTACCGCATTGACCAACTAACCCAAGGAGAAAGCAAATGAAAACAGTATCAATTGGATATCACCGAGAGGACGGCGACTTTGCCGTGCTTGCCACGCTTAACAACAACGATGAGCACATGCACGACGAGGACTTTGAGCAAATATGCAAGTCGTTATTCAGGGCGCTAGACGTATCAACAACCGGTCTGCACATCAAAGCTATCGAGCGCCAAGATGCGCCCGACTACGTGGAAGTGGAGTAAGTTTAGTGGGACACGTGTCCCACCAAGCGGTTCGCAGCGTGCCGTCTCACGCTGCACTAGAAACTAGGAGAAAGTAAATGCGCAAAATGACGCAACAAGAGTGGAATCAATTCAAAGCACAGCGTGCTGAAAACATGCTGGATTCAATGCGGCACTTAGCTAAGGTGCTGCGCTTTAGTCGCCCGTGGCACAGTAGGGAACAGTGCAGTTCAGATTACTTAATGCACCCGGCCATCACGCAAGCTGTCTACGAGGCCAACCCGGCCAACTGGCACCAGTTAGTTCTTGAGTGGCCACATATGTCGGACAAGGGCAGGCATGAGATAGCCTACACACGGGACGACAAGTACGGCGAGGCAAACCGCCAGCTAACGACCAGCATCGGTAAGTATCTGACGCGCCACTTCCCCACCCTACCAAGCGACACCATACGGGACATTGCTGCCAAGTATGCGCAGGGCGTAGCTAAGTTTGTGCATACCACATCCGAGATGGTGCATGCCATCGAGAACGGGCCAAGCTCATGTATGTCCAAAGATAGGGAGGTTTTCGACGACAACCGCCATCCGTACGAGGCGTATGCCCCCGAGTTTGGCTGGCACATGGCGCTGTATATGGAGAGCGGGCAGATTACTGGCAGGGCATTGTGCAACGAGACATTCTATGTGCGCTCGTATCGCAGCGGCTCGGGCGGGTACTCCAGTACCGACGACAGACTCGAAGCGTGGCTGCGTGAGCAGGGCTATGAGAAGGTTAACTCGTGGGCAGGCTACAAGCTCAAACAAATCAGGGTCAGCAACAGTTGCGGCTTTCTTGCGCCGTACCTTGACGGCAACTACAAGTATGTGACTAGCAACTTTGAGATTACCGACGATAGCAGCGATGCCGAGTGGGAGTTTGACCAGACCAATGGCAATGCTGACTCGATAAGCGGCGATACCTGCGCTGACTGCGATGACCGCATACGTGATGGCGATGGGCACTGGGCAGGTGTGCATGAGGACTGCCATGTCTGTGAGCATTGTATCGACAACCACTACACCTACGTGTATGGGCGCAATGGCAATCAGTACTACCTGCACGACAGCAACACCATCATCCGTGTTAGTAACGCGAGCTACGATGCCGACTACCTATCGGACAATGACATCGTGGAGCTTGCCGATGGTGACTACGTGCATTCGGATGACGCCAGTTATGTGGACAGACTAAGCGAGTACCACCCCGCCGATGAATGTGTGTACTGTGAGCACAGCGGGGAGAATGAGTTGCAGCGTGACTGCGTAGAGCTTGCCAATGGCGAGTGGGCACACGAGGATGATGCGTGGTGCTGTGACCATAGCGGCGACTACTACCTGAACGACGACGAGGACATCCGCTACGAGACCGAGTGCGGCAAGACAGTACACATTGACTACGCCGACCACTACGCCCCTGAACAAAACGAACTACCTTTGGAGTAAACCATGACTAAACAAACACAAACCATCCTGCACAAAACCCTAGCGCGTGCGCTGTCATTGGCGCGGCCTCACGCCTCGGTGACTACGATGGAGTTCACCACGTGGATATTCAAACACCTGCCCAAGCATCTGCTCGGTGCTGCTTGGCTTGACGAAGCGGGTAACCTGCACGTAGACGCCCGCACCCAAGACCACCACCGCACGCTGTTCACAGCACACGTGGACACAGTACACCGCACACCCGGCCCCAACAAAATCAGGAAGACCGCGACCAAGTGGTATGCCGATGGCGCAGCGCTCGGTGCCGATGATGGCGTGGGCTGTGCGCTGCTCATGCACATGATGCACGCTGGGGTTCCGGCTTACTACATCTTTACGCAGGGCGAGGAGTGCGGCGGCATCGGGGCTAAGTTCTTAGCTAAAAATCATGTTGACCTACTCTCCCAGTTCGACAGGGCTGTGGCATTTGACCGCAAGGGTACGGATAGCGTCATCTCACACCAAGGCTGGGGCAGGTGCTGCTCCGATGCGTTTGCGCAAGGGCTGGCCGATGCGCTCAACGCGACCAACGACAACCTGATGTACTCCCCTGACGACACGGGTGTGTATACCGATACCGCTGAGTTCACCGACATCATCCCTGAATGCACGAACATCTCGTGCGGGTACTACTTCGAGCACACCGACAAGGAGGAGCTTGACATGATTCACTTCGAGCAGCTTGCTGCTGCCGTTGTGCTGATTGACTGGGACACGTGTCCCACCGAGCGCGACCCCAAGGTCATCGAGTACAAGGATGACGGCTACGCTACCTACATGGGCAAGTGGAACAGCATACCCACGGCGTGGGACTACAAGGACATCAAGGACTATGACAGCAGCTACCTTGCAGGGCTTAACTTCACGCACCAAGAGGAGGAGCTATACGAGGCGCTCTTGGATGCCGAGGTTGGATTCAAGCAACCGCTTGTCACGTTGATGGCTGAGTCGGTGTACCCCGAGGACTACAGGCTAGCCAAGAAGTTTATCAACAAGGACAGGCTCACGCCCGAGGCGGTGCGTGCTGCAATAGATATGCTTGGCCAAGCCGACACGGATGCCATCCTTGCCACGTTATTTGATGCGGCGTATGCCGAGTAAGAGAGGGAACATTCATGCAAAGAGAACCAAGACCCAAAGAAACCCGTGAGGCTATCCGCGCAAGCCTCATTAAAACCATGTGGAATACGCTTGTGAGGCCTTTGGAAACTACCCTGCGATTGGCACGCGCAAGGGTTAGGCGCTATGAGAAAAAAGCAAAGCAGGAGAGCCTGACCACCTACGCCGCGCAGTTCACTACGCCGCCTGCTAAGCGCAGGCTGGAGGTGTACCAAGCGTACGTAGCCCTGCTAGAAAAACTGTTGGAGAAGCTGCGCAAGTACAGGGACAAGGCGGACAAGACGCCTACTGCCGTGGCGATAGAAAAGGATTTACCCAATAACGGGCAGAGTTGGGTGGACTGGATACCGATGGAGATACGGGTGGCGTTTACTGACGCCATAGCCTCGGTGCATGAGCTACCTGACCTACCGATAGTGGCATTCCCACACAAGGTGAGACGCGCTGTCCCACCAGCACCACGCCCTAGCCAAAGGACTAAGAGGCCGCCAACAAAGATAGAGTTACTCAGGGATGAGTGCAAGAGACTAGATAGGGACTACCTGCTGGAGCCAACGCCTGAGAAGGAAGCGGTGATAGCAGATAAGCAAGCCGAACTAGCACAAGCCAAGCTCGACAAGAACCGAGCCAACGCCGCCAAGCAGTATGCCAAAGCAAAGGCAGAGCGCGAGGCACTTAAAGCAAGACTAGCAGAAGGAGATTGATATGAACGAAGACAGACCAAGCCCTAACTACAAATCCGCCCGTGAGTGCGCCATTGACGAGCAAGCCCGCGAGTACGATGAGTACGAAGAATACGATGACTATGACTTTGATGATGAAGGAGAAACTAAATGAAAACAACAAAAGAAATCCAAGCGTTTGTTGACGCTTACTCACGCATTTGTGGGTACGTATCGCAGTCAGAAGCAGAGGCCATTGCAAATATGCTATCCCAAGGCATAGACGAAGATGATATTTACGGAAGGTATTTCGATGCCACATCGGTCATCGACGCATACCTACTATGGGGCGCAGCCCGTGCATTTAACCAAGGAGAAAGCAAATGAACTACAACATAGACACCAAAGAGGGCATGGCGCACGCAGTGCAATGGACTGAGAGTCTGTTCGCTTTCATGCGTGAGGGCGGCGTGTGGGGCATCCCGCGCAGCGAAACCATTGTCAGGGTTTACCCTAGCAAAAAGGAGGTAGTCATCACGGGTGGGGTGATGCCCGAGGAGAACCTGACCCGCGTCATAGAGGCGATGGGCTGGACGATAGTTAAAAAATAATTGTCAAGCAATAGACAAGAGGGAGTTTTTTCCGGTACACTATTTTTCCCCAAACAAACTTCATAGGAGAAGATAAATGACAGATATTAAAACGGCACTTAGCCAAGCAATGAGCGATTGGGAAACCCCCGAGACAGAGGATAAGTCCACGGGTAAGCACCTATTCAAAACTACCAACAACGTGACTCGCGCCACGTTCAACGCAGTCAAGTGCAACCCCGGCTGGACACGCAAAATCATCCTCGCGCACTTAGAAGGGGCAGGGTACAAACCGGCCTCAACCACCAGCATCTTGTCCCAAATGATTAAGCAGCGCCTTGTCCGTGAGGAAGCGGACGGCAGGCTGTACGCCAACTTCAGTGAGTACATGCCGCTCAAAGGCACGAGTAAGCCCAAGATGAAAGTGAAGGTGAAGGCAGCGCCCACCCCGCAGGTTGAGAAAGAGAAGAAGCACAAGGGCGACGAAGCCGCGCCGCAGCCGCAGGCTAGGCAAGAGCGCAGGGTTGTGGACATAGAGGAGTGGTTGAACGAAGTGACGCTGATGCAAGCGCGGCTTGTGTATCTGAAACTTAAAGTTATTTTTGAAGGAGAAGGTAAATGAGAAAAGTACGATTCATGGAGTTGCTGAAGGAGCCCTTCAAGAAACCCAGTCCGCTGGAGATGATTGCCGCTGAACTGGCTGACGCACACCTTGAGAAGCTAAACGCTGAGACCGCTGTGGAGTATGCGCAGAGCATCGTGGACTACAACGTGACCCGAATTGCACGGCTTAACGCACGGCTGGAGGAGTACAAATGAGGCACTTGCGTGTAAACGGAATCGAAGGGGTTTGGAGAGCCAAGTTAGTGGAGGAATACAACACAGACGACAAGCACCACAAGCAAGCAGTTTGCAACTTGATACATGACCTGAAAGAACTAGCGGTGGTACGCAACTACTACATTGACCGCGACACCATGACAAAACTGTACGACCAACACATGAGTTACCAACAAGGAGAAATGAAATGAAGGATCAAGACGGGTACAACCAAGACCCCACTTGGCTGGAGCGTACTGGCGGCTTTGCAAGAGACATGACCTTGCGTGACCACTTTGCAGGGTTGGCTGTGCAAGGCTTACTTTCTTATGCTGCCACATCAGGCAAATACGCACCACCAGACGATGAACTTGCAAGGGAAGCGTACAAGATGGCAGACGCAATGTTCAAGGAGCGTGCCAAATGAGCGATTCTTACGATGACTATTGTGTCGGTAGGGCGCTTGCTGAAAGGTATTGGGACGACCAAGAAGCACGGGCCAATTTCCGAACAGAAGTTTGGACAACAAAAGACAAGCGAGAGATTGCTATCAAGGACATGGAAGATAGCCACCTGTTTAACGCATACAAGCACAGCCAAGACGGGTTACTGTTTCGGGAAATGGTTCTGCGCTTATTCGAAGACAAATTAAGGAACATAACAAATGATGAGTGAAGAAGACATCAAACGGGTCAACGACGCCTATGCCCGTAATGGGCTTGAGCAAGACCCCATAGAAGATATTGCTGCCACATTCAAAGGCTTGATTGCTTTTATGTTTGTGGTGGTTGGCTTAACAATGCTTGCTTTTGCAATATGGGGAAAGTAATGACAGGCTATCAATCAAAGAAAGCAGCGGCGCTGGACGAAGACGGGATGTACCTTGTGCATCACACACAGCCAGCGCAGGAGCCTGTATGCCCCGAATGCAAAGCGGAGGTGTTATATGAATGCGTGGCTTGTAGTAGCAACAACTACCCACCACACCCAGCGCAGGAGCCTGTAGCGTGGATGTATCAATGTAGTGATGAGTTTGGTTGGCGTGATGAAATCCAGTTTGTACAACCACCAAATCACCCAGTTTTTAGGAACGTAGTAGCCCTCTACACCGCCCCGCCACAGCGCCCGTGGGTAAGCCTGACAGATGAAGAGATTGCCCTGATTGATTGGGAATCTTTGGTAACTAAAAAAGATTGCGTCCGAGCCATTGAGCAAGCCCTCAAGGAGAAAAACAATGGATAGCAGAGAAGACTACTACAAACGCTACGACGACTTGTATGTCGTGTATTTAAACGGCGTGTACGATGGCAAGAAAGCAGCGTTAGCTGGGCGGGAGCAGAACTTTTGCGAACGCTGCGGTAAGCGTACTAAAGATATTCACACTTGCACACCACCACAGGAGAACACATGAACTCACAAGAAAAAACATTTGATGCCATTGCCAAACTAAAAGACATAGAGCTTGAATTGCTGCGCTTGCGCAATGCTTTGGATATGGCAAACAAAATAATAGATGCGCAGGAAGCGCGTAATTTTGGGGAGCAACCGGGCATGCAATTTGGCTTGAACCAAGATGATTGGAAAGATATAGTTTCCGCCATATCCAAGGTGCGTGATGGCAGAGACATATTCTTAGGATGCCGCCCTGCTGATGTGTTCCAAGATTGGTTCCTTGCAATGGGTTTGTTTAAACCAAAAGAGAAGAACAATGGCTAATTACTGGTACTACAACAAAGACGGAAAACTGTATAGCAGCAACGAAGCCAAGCTATGGCTGGCAAAAGACAACTGCATGCACTTTGGGGACTTACCGCAGCATGTGAAAGATTTAAACGGACTGCTACCGCTTACTGTTAAGCACGAATGGGTTGACTTGACGGATGAAGACCTAAAACCATTAAGTGATAAATGGCGAATTGTGTATGGCGGGTGGGTTGAAGACTTTGCGAAAGAAATTGAAACCAAAATCAAGGAGAAAAATACATGAAACAGGAAGATATTGAGAAAGCATGGAATTTACTGTCCATGCATAACAGCGAGTTACTACTGGAGCGGGCTGAGTTACTGGAGCGTTTACGCAACCAAAGCATTTGGCTTATCTTGAAGTACCGTGTAAAGCACTTGCTTGGAATTAAATAGGAGAAGAACACATGAAAGACATACATGAAGTTATGAAAGAAGAGAAGCTAAAGCTAGAAGCAATTGCGAAGGAAGCGCAAGTAGAATTAACACCTGAGTTGCAGATGTTTGCATGGCTTGTTAAACACCATGCCCTAATTGACTTTTGGGAATCTGCAAAGCGTCAAGTGGAATATCAACAGGCTACGTTACATAGCTCTTTGGAGTACGCGCGAAAGCGTAAGGAGAAAGCATGAAAGTAACAATCCAACTCGAAGAAAAATTTGAAGTGCTTGATGCCATACACGCAGATGAAGCGTGGTTAGCACTCAGAGAAATACAACGCTTGCTACGCACTAATGAAAAGCACGATGTGGGCGATGCGGTCACACTACAACGTATCTCAACTGAGATCATTGATGTCTTTGGGGTACGGGGGGATAATGCATAAGTCAAACCACCATGCCATAAGGATGGTGCTACAAAAATACCATGACGGCCTGACTGTTTCTGAAATATGTGAGCGTACTGAAAAGCCCATTAGCCCCGTTTACCGCGCTTTGAAAGAGATGCCTGACGCTTATGTAGACCGATGGGTGTCTAATAAAGAACACAAGAAACAATGGGCTGCTGTGTGGTGCGTTGTCGTACCCCCTGAAAACTGCCCTAGACCAACGGAGAAAATAAGTGACCGAACACGAAACAAACCTGCGTGACTTAGCTGCAATGTTTGCTATGGCAGCGCTGATAGCTAGGGATAAATACAATGATGTCCTTCCCCACAAGGAAGCCTTCAGGCAGGCAGACCTATTTATGAAACAACGTGCAAAAGAAGACGCAGTGCCTGAGCTCCTCCCCGAAGACGGCATAGCCGCAATCAAACCTAAACGAAAGAAAACAAATGAACAAGACTAAAGACACCCCCAACTTTGCCGCTTGGAGTAATCAAAACCTAGCCAACTTTTGCACCGAGGCGTACATCCGTATGCAAGAACTGCAAGAAGAAAACGAACACTTAAAGCTGGATGCCAAGGCAGCGCTGGAAGCTGCACGTAAAGCAATGATTGAGGGCAGCAAGTGACGCCCGAAGGTCTTGTAAAAAAGACAATCAAAGCGGTGCTGTCGCACCATAAGGTCTACTACACCATGCCCCTTGGGGCGGGCTTTGGGGTGGCCGGTGTGCCTGACTTCTTGTGCTGCGTCGATGGTGTATTCCTAGCGGTGGAGGCCAAGGCAGGCAAGGGCAAGACTACAGCGCTGCAAGATAGGCAGCTTGCTGCAATACAAACGGCGGGGGGCCATGCACTGGTAATCCGCGAAACAAACATAAACGAACTAGAGGAGAAGCTAATATGGATAAAACAGAATTCAACCGCATTGCGCAAGTAGTGGAGGGGTGCATCGAGGGTATGTCCGCTGCGCGGGTAACCGCCATGTTGCATATGTTTGAGCGTGTGGCCTTGGCGTTCTCAAAAAAAACGGGCGGCATGCTTACGTTGGAGTTATTGGAGGAGGGTGTGATGCTGTCTTCTATTGACGTCAACGAAGCCGAGGCTATGGAGATAGTTAGTCTGCTGGCTATCAAGATGCACGGCGATCTCATGGCTGGCGCACCCGCCAAGGAGATGTTTAATTGAGCGCCCCGTACGACCGCATACTGACCATTGATTTTGAAACGTACTGGGACAGCAAAAGCTACACGCTGTCCAAGATGACAACTGAGGAGTACATACGCAATGAAAAGTTCTTGGCTTTCGGAGCCTGCATACACGAGCTTGGGGATGACAGACCCACACAGTGGTATCGAGGAGGTGACGAGCTTCATAGAGTCCTATCAACATACGACTGGGGACGGACAGCAGTCTTGGCACATAACGCCCAATTCGACGTCTCCATACTCTCTTGGCGGTACGACGTTAAACCCGCTTTTATCTTCGACACACTGTCAATGGCACGTGCTCTTCGAGGCGTGGAGGTTGGCAACAGTCTTGCCAGACTGGCATCAGACTTTTCGCTGCCCCCAAAGGGTACTGCTGTTTACTCCACTGACGGACTCAAATCAATTTCTCGGGAAGTTGAGAAAGAACTGGCCGACTATTGCGCGCATGATGTATATCTGTGTGAAGAAATCTTCAAGCGCCTCGTTACGGGATACCCTACTTCGGAACTACGGCTCATCGACATGACCTTGAAGATGTACACCGAGCCGGTGTTGCTGCTGGACAAGCTCATGCTAGTCAATGCGCTGGAAGAGGAGAAAGAAAAACGGGAGGAGTTGTTGGCAAGGCTTAACGTGACGGACGCTGCACTGGCAAGCAACGGCCAGTTTGCTGAGTTGCTTCGCACCCTCAATGTGGAGCCGCCGACAAAGAAGAAAAAGCCCACGGTAAAAACCCCTCACCCCAAGGGTGTCAACTTTGCGTTTGCCAAGACAGACGCTATGTTCCAAGCCATGCTCAACGGAAGTGATGAGGATGTAGCGCTGCTGTGCGAGGCACGGCTCAAGGTCAAGTCAACGACTGAGCGCACACGGGCGCAACGGTTCCTAGAGATTGCGCAGCGCGGCCCCCTGCCTGTACCCCTGAGCTATTACGGAGCCTTGTCGGGGCGGTGGACGGCCAGCAAGGGAAGCGCTATCAATATGCAGAACCTAAAGCGCGGTTCGTTCTTGCGCAAAGCCATCATGGCTCCCGAGGGGCACCAGTTGGTGGTGGGCGACCTGTCACAGATCGAGCCGCGTGTGCTGGCGTGGTACTCAGACTACGAGGATATGCTGGACATCTTCAGATCAGGCGCTGACCCATACGCTGCCTTTGGTTCGCAGATGTTCAACATCCCCGGCATGACCAAGGACAGCCACTCTGATCTGCGTCAGTCGGCCAAGTCTGCTTTGCTGGGCGCGGGGTATGGGCTAGGCTGGGCGTCATTTGCGCAGCAGCTTCTGACGGGGTTTCTTGGCGCTCCGCCTGTACGTTACAACAAGGACTTTGCCCGCAAGCTGGACGTGGATGCCGCGTACGTGGAGAAGTTTGTGGGTTGGGAGGACAACATCAAGAAGATGGCGGAGATTTCCCACACCTGTACGGACAAGGAGTTGCTCATCCACTGTGTAGCGGCCAAGAAGATCATCGACATCTACCGCAGCACGGCGCATCCGGTGGTATCCTTTTGGGATATGTGCAGCGGCCTTATCGACTCAGCGCTTGCGCAGGGGCGGGAGTTCAGGTATAAATGCCTTGTGTTCAGGAAGGGTGAGATCGAGTTGCCCAATGGTATGAAGCTCCTGTACCCTGACCTGCGTCAAGTCAAGGACGATAAGGGGCGGATGCAGTGGGTATACGGGCAGGATGCCACCAAGCTGTATGCTGGTAAAATAACGAATAATGTGGTGCAGGCGACTGCCCGGATTGTGATGACCGATGGGATGCTCCGCGTAGCAAAAAGCTATCCCGTCAAAGGCACAGTGCATGATGAGCTTATAGCCGTTGTGCCCGATGCCGAAGTAGAAAACGCTAAGACTTGGGTCTTGGCGCAAATGACTATGGAGCCACGGTACATGCCGGGGATTCCGTTGAACGCTGACGGTGGTGCGCACCGTAGATATGGACTAGCAAAAGGATAGGAGAAATAAATGGCAACAAAAGAAAGAACCCCAATCCCACGGCGTATGCGCGTGGGTAAGCGGATGTACTCGGTAGAGGTGGTCGAGGCTTTGATCGACAAGAACTGTATGGGCCGGGTCAACTACCAGAACCGCAACATACAGATTGCAACGCATCATTCCCCCGGACGCAAGATTGCAGGCGCTGACATCCGCGATTCGTTTTGGCATGAGACTATCCACGCCATCTTGCACGACATGGGTAGGGACAACCTGAACCGTGACGAAGCGTTTGTACGTGGGTTTGCATCACGGCTTTCACAAGCCATTGACTCAGCGAGGTTCTAAATGAAAGTAGTGTCGTGGAGTCATAGCGCTCTCAAGGATTACGAGGGATGCCCCAAGCGGTATCAAGAGATCAAGGTCTTAAAGAACTTCCCGTTCACTGAGACTGAGGCTACAAGGTACGGCAACGAAGTCCATAAAGCAATCGAGATGTACATCCGCGACAACACACCAGTGCCTGCTGCCTATGCGCAGTTTGTACCCGTGGTAGACGAGCTACTCAAGAAGCCTGGACGCAAGTTAGCAGAGCAGCAGATGGCGCTGACCAAGGAGTTAAAGCCTTGTGATTGGCGAGCAAAAGATGTGTGGGTACGCGGCATCGCGGACTTGCTTATCATTGACGACGACAACATGACGGCATGGGTTGTGGACTGGAAGACGGGCTCGGACAAGTACCCTGACCGCGACCAGCTTAAACTCATGTCAATCATGGTGTTTGCACACCACCCACACATCCGCAAGGTCAACTCAGCGCTGCTATTCATCGTCAAGAACAGCATGACCAAGCACAGTATGACTTTCGATCAAGCCGAGTCCCATTGGTGGGACTATCGTGAGCGTGCTGCCCGTATTGAGCAAGCCCATGAGACAGGCGTGTGGAACGCCAAGCCTTCGCCGTTATGCCCGTGGTGTCCGGTTACCACTTGTGTACACCACCCTAAACATTGAAAGGGAACATTCATGCCTTACAAAGACCCCAAAGATCGCAGCACGTACCCAGCGTATGCGCAAAAACCGGACGTTATAAAAAAACGTGCAGCGCGTAACAAAGCGCGGGCAATCATGGAGAAAGAAGGATTGGTACACAAAGGCGACGGCAAAGACGTTGACCACAAGAAGCCAGTCAGTAAAGGCGGCGGCACTGTGCGAAGTAATCTGCGCGTCAAGTCGGCCTCGGCCAACAGATCATTTGCCCGTAACAGCGATCACACAATCAAATAATTACATGAGAAGCAAATGCAAATCGTTGATGACAAAGCAATACTCCTAAAGACTAGAAACCCCGACAAATACGCCATCATTCCCAAGCACAAAGTCATTAGCGAAAGCAATGGCACGTATGAGGTATTGGTGTACTGGGGGCTGGAGGAGGTCAAGGTACTACGCAACTTGGGCGTGAAGGATGCGCCCTCACCAATCGTCAAGCGCTATAGCTGGCCCGGACGCTACAAACCAATGGATCACCAGCGGGTTACCTCTGAGTTTCTCACGCTGCACCGCAAAGCCTTTGTGTTCTCTGAGCCGGGTACGGGTAAGACACTATCGGCGCTGTGGGCTGCGGACTACCTCATGAGTATCGGCAAGGTACGCCGCGTGCTTATCCTGTGCCCACTCTCGATCATGCAGTCAGCTTGGCTGGGGGACTTGAGCAACAGCATCATCCACCGATCTGCCGTTGTAGCGCACCATGCGCAATCTAGCCGCCGTATCGAGATGGTGCAGCAAGACTACGAGTTTGTCATCACCAACTACGATGGACTGAACCTGATCGCTGACGAGGTACGCAAAGACGGGCGCTTTGATTTGGTTATCGTGGACGAGGCCAACGCGTACAAGACGCAAACCACACGGCGCTGGAAGGCGCTAGCGTCCATCCTGACACCCGACACCCACTTGTGGATGATGACCGGCACACCGGCCTCGCAGTCCCCCGCTGATGCGTACGGGCTGGCTAAACTGGTCAACCCCAACAACGTGCCCAAGTTCTACACTGCATGGCGCGATATGGTCATGAACAAAGTCACCATGTTCAAGTGGGCAGCTAAGCCAAACGCCGTTGACACCGTACATACAGCGCTCCAGCCAGCCATCCGGTTCACCAAGGCGCAGTGTTTGGACTTACCCGATGTGCTGACCACCACCCGCCTTGTGCCCTTGACCCCGCAGCAGGCCAAGTACTACAACCTGCTCAAAGATCGCATGACCGCCACTGCCGCAGGCGAGACAATCACGGCAGTCAACGCTGCTGCCAACCTCAGTAAGCTCTTGCAAATCTCATGTGGTGCGGTGTATACCGATGACAAGGACGTTGTGGAGTTCGATGCTGCACCGCGCCTGTCGGTGCTTGAAGAAATACTGGAGGAGACGGACAGGAAGGTCATCATCTTTGCGCTGTTTCGCTCCAGCATCGACACCATCCACACGCACTTGCTCAAAAAGGGTGTAGCGGTGGAGTGCATCCACGGCGGCGTAACGGCCAACAAACGGGCGGACATCATCCGCCGATTCCAAAACGAGAAAGACCCACGGGTCTTGGTGCTGCAACCGCAAGCATCGGCCCACGGGATAACCCTAACCGCCGCTGACACCGTGGTGTTCTTTGGCCCCTTGATGAGCGTAGAGCAGTACATCCAGTGCATTGCCCGTGCTGACCGCAAGGGGCAGAACTCCGATAAAGTCACAGTTATCCACATAGAAGGTAGCCCGGTGGAGAAGAAGATGTTCACAGCTTTGGCTTCCAAGGTTGTGGATAACTCGCTGCTCACCCGTATGTTTGAAAGCGAAATAAATTCTTAAGAAAGGAGTTGCAGGCCCGGAAAATTCGTGTACACTGTCCAACCTTAGACAAAACAACAGGAGAAGTAAATGACTGAAATCACCGTCCCTATGGACAAGCTAGCCCGGATTTATCGTAAGATAAAAACCGAAATCGACACGCTAACTCAGGAGTACGACAACAAGTTGGAAACCCTGAAAGCGCAACAAGACGAACTAAAGTTCGCTATGAAAGATCAGATGCAGGCGCTCGGCGTCAAGTCTGTGCAGACTTCCTTTGGAACCGTAGCCATGATCCACAAGACGCGCTACTCCACACAGGACTGGGACTCGTTCAAGAAATTTATTGTTGAACATGATGTCGTAGACCTGTTGGAGAAGCGTATCGCGCAGACCAATATGGCTAGGTTTTTGGAGGAGAACCCCGGTTCAGTGCCACCCGGCCTGAATTCGTTTTCGGATTTTGAGATCCGCGTAACTAAACCAAGTAAGTGAGGTATTGACCATGAGTAATGTTTCTATTTTTTCCGCTTCGAAAGTACCCGCTTTCGCCCGCAATAATGCGTTGTCTGCCACTGCCCGTGCCTTGACTGGCGGCGGTACAGCCAGTGCTACTGGCAAGCGTATCTCCATCAAGGGCGGTGTGTTTCGTTTGATCGACGGCGGCAAGGAAATTGCCGCAATTGACGAGCGCCATTTGGATGTGGTCATCATTAAGGCAGCGCCCGAGGTGAGCCGCCAGTACTACGCCGCAGCGTACAACGCCGATACTGTGTCCGCACCTGACTGCACCAGCGAGGACGGCAAGACCCCTGATGCTTCGTCTAAAAACAAGCAAGCCGAGACCTGCATGGCCTGTGCGCAGAACCAAGCTGGCTCGGGTCAAGGCAACAGCCGCGCTTGCCGCTACTTGCAGCGTATGGCTGTGGTGCTGGCTAACGACATCGAGGGCTCGGTGATGCAGTTGACGTTGCCCGCTACGTCGATTTTTGGTAAGGAGCAAGGTGACAAGCGTGCCCTGCAAGCCTATGCCCGCTATTTGGCAGCGCAAAACCCGCCGGTTAACCCCGAGCAGATCGTGACCCGCATGAAGTTTGATACGACTTCGGAAGCACCTAAGCTGTTGTTTGCTGCAACTCGCTGGTTGACCGATGACGAGTACGAGACTGTGCAGACGCAGGCCGAGACAGACGACGCCAAGAAAGCTATTGCGGCCTCTAGCGCTAGCGCTCCAGCGGCGGTTTCGCTGCAACTGACGGGCGCAAAGCCAATGGGCCAACTCATGAATGAGGAACATGCTGCCGCCTATGAGCCCATCGCTGCAAAGGCGGCGAAGGCTGCAAAAGCTAAGCCAGCCCCTGTGGTGGTTGAGGAAGATGGTGAGGACACAGCTCCTGAGCCCGAGGTGCGCAAGGCCGCTGCCAAGCCATCGGCTGTGCCCGCTTCCAAAGGTAAGTTGGCCGACATCGTGTCCGCTTGGGACGACGAGGAGTAATTAAATCGGGGGGAAAGCGGATGCTGTGCCAGAGCTTGGTCTATTGGTGATGTAGCTAAAGAGACTCAAGTGCCGCTACAGGCAATACTTGGGTCTCCGTGAGTTCGAATCTCACCAGTGCAGCGAGTACCCCCACCTTTTTAGAAATGCTATGGCCTACTCACAAAAAATTATTGACTTGGTGGCATCCTCGCCCAAAACGCCGGGCAACCAGCTTGGGCGTTGGGCTGTACACCTTGACTTCCCCGTTACGAAAATTGCCTACGCGTTAGGTGTCACCCGCCAAACTGTTTACAACTGGTTTGCTGGTAAAGACGTCTTTGTCGCATACCAAACTCGTGTCGAATTCCTTTTAAAAATAATGTCTACGTCCCCAACCGCCGACGTAGCTTGGAGAACAATATGCAAAGAATACAACCTCAAACCCTGACAAACAATGAGTTGGAGCGCGTGGCCTACATTACCGGCCCGGACAAACTGCCTGCAAATTGGGTAGCTGAGTTGCTGCGCCGTACGCAGGACAACTGGAGTGAAACCAAACCCAAAGACCCCGCCCAGTTAGAACTCGACCTGTTTTAAACCATTTCCCAAGGATACCTATGAAACCGCTTGAGTTTCTAGCGGAGGTACTGCCACCCCCCGGAAATGGTAGGTACTGTGTTGTTGAACTATCAAAGAGCAAGGAGCATTTTTATGTAGACACATTGGAGCAGGCGCAACCAAAGATAGATGCGTGGAAACAGCGGGGGCTGGATGTCTATTTTGCGCTAGGCACATTCGGGGATTTGAACCGCCGAATTGCAACCAATGTGCAGATGGTGCGCTGCATCGCAGTTGATGTGGACTGCAACCACCCCAAGGACATACCAGATGAAGCCGGGGTAATTAAGGCCAAGGCGTACCCATCAGCGCAGGCTGCGGCGCAAGCCATCATGCAGTTTGCCGACGAGGTTGGGTTGTCTGGTTTGGGTAGCCCTTGGTTTGTGGCTTCAGGCGGTGGTGTACACGCATACTGGCCGTTCAAAGAAGCCGTGGATATTGATGAGTGGAAGCCTGTGGCCGAGGGGTTCAAGCGCCTGTGCTTTCAAAAGAAGTTGGACATCGACCAGACCATCACGGCGGACGCATCAAGGGTGCTGCGCGTTTTTGACACGATTAACACCGGCATCAAGAACAACAAAAAGGTACGTGAGGTAACCAACGTCAAGTTCAAAAATGCTGGCGATCACTTCGACTTTGCAGACATCCGAGCACTGGTCGAGCGCAACCTTATCGGCACGGCCTACGCGGCCAAGACAGTTGATCCAAGCAACGCGCTGGTACTACCGGGGCAGCGCCCCACCAAGGAGGCCAAGTCCTCGGTGCAGCTTTATGCCAACAGCATAACTAAATTTGGAAATATCTTTAAAGCCACCAAGGCTGGTCAGGGATGCGATCAGCTTCGGTATTACGTCGAGCACGCTGATGAGGACGGCATGGAGCCATTGTGGCGGGCGCATTTGAGTATTGCCAAGAAGTGCGTGGACGGAGAGAAGGCTGCGGTGTGGTTAAGCGGATTGCACCCGTACGATGAAGACCGGATGCAGACCAAGCTGGCTGAGATTAAAGGCCCGTATCCCTGCACCAAGTTTGACTCCGAGAACCCCGGCGTGTGCGTGTCATGCAAGCACTGGGGCAAGATCACCAACCCCCTAGCCCTTGGTCGGGATGTGGCGCTGTCCAACGAGGTCAAGCAGGTAGAGATCACTGGGCCTGCGGTGTCCGATGAGGTACGCCAAGTGCTGCGCCCCGAGCCGCCGAGGGGTTACGCCTACGGCGCAAACGGCGGTGTCTTTGTTGTCAAGGATGACGAGGATGCCAACGGCAATAAGGTACAACGCAAAATCATGTTGCTAGCGTACGACTTGTTTCCTGTGGACATATTGGTCACAAACAAAGAGCACACCATCCACATGATGGCGCTGCGTCCCGATGGCGGGCAGACAGTCACGCTACCCCAAAAGTCAGTTGTCAGTAAAGAGGAAACGCTAAAAAGTCTTGCAAATCAAAACGTGTTGGCTACCTTTGGTGCTTTGAATGACGTTAATTTATTCCATTACATACGAGCAAGCGTTGAAAAAATGAGCAGTGAAAAATCCCCTGTACGTGTACCTGAAAGTTACGGTTGGCAAAACGATGACACCTTTGTTTTTGCTGGGCGTATTTACTCTAAGGGCAAGCCGATTGATGTTCCTATGGCGGGTCTGGAAAACATCGTCAACAATACCAAACCCACCGGTACGCTGGAAGGCTGGCAGGCATGTATCAACATGTTAATACGCCGCGAGATGTATGACATCTTGGCAGTTTTCCTAGCCGGTGCTGGCTCCCCGCTGATGCGCTTTACTGGCCTGTACGGGATGACGTACCACTGTGCAGCACGGGCTTCGGGTACTGGCAAGTCGCTGGCGCTTGAGGCAGCGGCATCTATTTGGGGGCATCCAGCTCACTACCGCACTGGCAAGAGTACCTCGATGGTTGCCATGCAGCAACGCCTTGGCCTGCTGCACAGTTTGCCCTTGGTGACCGATGAGATTACATCCAAGAACCGTGAAGCGCCCGAGTGGTTTTCTGAGTTCCTGCTGGACATGACCGAGGGGCGCGGCAAGGAGCGCATGGAGTCCGGTGCTAACAAGGAGCGTCTGAACAACTCGACATGGGCGGCGCATGCCCTCATGTCATCTAACACCTACGTGGTGGACAGCCTGACCGGGGCACGCAAGGTTGGCGCAGAGGGTGAGCTTCGCCGCTTGATCGAGTTCCGTATGAATGACATTCTGACATGGAGTCCCGAGGAGATCGAGATCATCAAGTCCCTGTCCCACAACTACGCTGTAGCTGGCGAGGTGTTGGCTGACTTTTTTGCCAAGAACGTGCCATTCCTAAAAGAGCTGGTGCCTAGCATTGTGCGCAAGATGCACATCGAATACAACGCTACTAACGACGAGCGTTATTGGATAGGTAGCGTTGGTTGCAACATAGCCGCTGGCATCATTATGGGTGATGCGCATACGGGGCTGGTCAACCTGCCTTTGGATAAAATTATTGATGCCTACCGCAAGCGCATTGAGTACCAGCGCACAGCTATACGGGGCAACAAGCGCAGCACCGAGGATGTGCTTAACGAGTTCATCCGTGAAAGCTGGGGCCAGTTTGTGGTTGTCAACTACGGTGTTTCAGGTGGCATTTTGGCGCAGATGGGCGATGGCGGCAGCATCGACAAGAGCACCACCCGCAAGGAGGTAAAGGGCCGGGTAGAGAACGGCGCTATTGAGGGGTACACGGACTTTTATATTGAGGAGCGCGTGCTACGCTCGTTCTGCGCCACCATGAATTTTGGTTACGCTGAGTTCAAGGAGGAGCTAGAGAAGCTGTTTGCTGTGAAGTACATGCCTCGCAAAGACCTGATGTCTAGGACAGGTGGCCCGCCGCTGCGCACGGCGGTTATGAGGATAACGAGGCCGATAGATGAAGAACTTGAACGTCACTTATCCGTGGAAAAAGACTGAGCAGGGGCAGGGGTTTTTTGTCCCCTGCCTCGACCCCGAGACTACCCGCACTCAAGGACTGAAACGGGCGCTTGACCTGCGCCTGTTTGATGCCCGAGCTAAACCAGCAATCCGCAAAGGGCTTACTGGGGTGTGGTTCTACCGCCTGCCGCCTCGGCCCTCTTGATGGCCTGCATGTACCGCTCGGACTGAAGCTGGCGCTGCTTGTCAAGCTGGTCAATACGTTCTTGTTTCTTATCCGCTGGCATGTTGGAGCCCCGGATAATTTCTTCCTGCTTGCGCAGCGTACCCATGAACTTCTCGTACTGCATTGCCATCGGAGCGACCATGATTTCAGCGCGGTGATCGGCAAGGAACTCTTTGGCATCTTCGAGTTTGCCGGTTTTGCGGTAGCTATCAAAGGTTGCTTTCTTTTGCAGCGCATCAGTAGCCAGCTTGTAAACCACATCAGCATCCTCCCCGCCATACTTGCGCTGGAAAGAACCACCAATCAACGGCATTTCTGACGGCCTACGGGTTGGCGCTTCAACAGGTTCGCCCGATTTGAACAAGCTGTCGGTTGCTGCTGCTGCCATCAAAGGTAGTGAGCCAAAGTAACCAGTCACAATGTGCTCGATTTGAATTGGCGACAGGACAGGGGCCAACTTGCTTATCTGCTTGGCAATCTCAGTTGTGCTGTCGTAGTAACGGGCTTCGGGTGACAGCTTCTGTAGCCGCGCAGACTCCAGCGGTAAGCCGCTATAAAAGTTTTTGTTTGTCCAGACTTCCGCAAGCGGCTTGATAATCTGAGGAGCAACAAACGCATTGGACGAACCGGGGATAGCGCCGATAAACATATCGCGCAGTGCCCGCAGTTGTTGTGGCCCGTCTGTCTCAGCTTTCATAGCATCAGCAGCCGCTACGGCAGCGGAGAAGAACCAGCCGAACTCGTATGGAATTGGTAGCTTGAGTGGCTCATCAGCGCCGGGGATATGCACAAAGAAGTTGCTGTACTTATCTTTTGGCTTGGCGTTTTTGAAGTACTCATCATCGTCCATCAGCATGGCGTAGGCTAAGCCCGTTCCCATGAGCAACATGGCGTTGTTCTGAAACTTCTGTTTGATCTGCAACTGCTCGTTAAAAGGCATGTTGCCTGTAGCCGCTTTGTACAGTACGTTCAAGCCCTGAATCTGCGAGTTAAAGAAAGGTATCATGCGGCTGGCGTACTGCACAGTAGGCGATAGCCCCCGCTTATGGAAGTTCATTGACTCCATGACGGCAAAGTCTGCCTCTACTTCAGACAAGCCGTTTTTGATAGCGTTGTCATATACCAGCGCTCGTGTTGCGGCATCCGCTTTCATGGCTTGGCGGTCAGCCATTGCAAACAATTTATCCATAGCGCCCATATCCTTGCCGCTGGCAAGTTGCAAAGCAAACTTGGATATGTCGTCTGGGTCACCGGTAAAGATGCCGCTTTGCATCAAACCTTTTTCAATCAACTTAGCCGACGTCTCGCTCTGGCCGGTGTTCATCTTCAAGTACTCGTTGCCTGCCTTGTAGATGGCTTTAAGTGGGCCGTAGTCCAAACCAGCGGTAGCCGCAGCCGCAAACGGGTCGCGGAATAACTGGCGCAACAAATAAATCGGGGTGCGCGTAACACCCGCACGCAAAAAGTCTCCAGCGATAGCGCCAAGTTTAAGGAAACCGGGCAGCGTAAGATGCGCACCCTCAAGGCTCTTAACAATAATTTCAGCAGGGATGCCACCCATTACCGTGTCGTTGGTCTGCACGCGCAGCCAGCGCTTGCCGTTGTCCTTGGGATCATTGATGTCCGCTTCTTGGTTCCAGCGAATAACGCTGGGGTCAGCAAGGCCGTCACCTTTATGGATGGGCATTAAGTCCGTGGCCTTGCCTGTGCGAGAGCTTGTTTCCCCTTGGCCTTTACCTACTTCGTACAAAGCGTAGCCCACGTTGCGGGTTGCCATGTTGGTCATGGCTTTGTCCACCAGCAACATAGTGTTGCGTGGCAGTGACTCATCCAACGGAAGAATTTTTGTCTCGCCGCCCTTGAGTTGGGCTAAGTAAGGTTGATGGCGAATGTCACCGATGGTGATGGTCTTTTCTGCACCCAAGACAAGCTGCGCTACGCCATTGGCGCTGACGCGGTAGTAAGGCACGTAGTCGCCTTCCTTGAGGAAAGCATCGGCTTCTTTCTTAGTAATAGCGCCTGTCGAGGCTAAAAACCGGATCATGCCTTCATTGAACTTGTTGTACAAGCCACGGGTGCGCTCTAGCGCGTTCTTAAGTTCTGGGTCAGCATCGACTTGCCTCATGGCGTCAGCTAGCTTGGCTTCCGTAACGCCCAGTTCGCCTAAATCCAGCTTGGTCAGCCCTTTGTTGGCAGCACGCTGCGCAATCATGTACGTGGTAGCCAGCCCCATCTTGGCTTGTCCGTTACCATACTTGTCCGGGATGTCCGAAACAGCAGCAAAGATTTCTTTAGCGCTGTTCTTGTTGGTGGTGCGCACACCCTTGTAGCCTTTATCGTCTGTATAAACTTCCAGCGGGCCGTTGCTCAAAGCGGTCAACACCAACGGCATTTTTTGGTCAGCCTTGGTTACGCTGAACATAGCTTGCTGAAACAGACGGGAATCCCCCATTTGTTTAGCTCCGGCCTTCATAGCTGCGCGCAAACCAGCACGCATGTCCGTTGTCAGCATCTCAAACTGAAGCGCTTTTTCACCACCCAGCTTTTCAAAAAATCCCTGCTTGGTTGCCACAACATCTTTGGCTAGCTTGGACAGATCGTCGTCAGACTTGTAGTCGGCCTTGGTGCGGAACATGCTAGGCGTTGCTCTAGCCACCAACTTGCGTGATGGGGCCAGTATGCGGTCAACCAACGCTTGAGTTTCTTTGCCGGACACTGTGGTCTGCATACCCAGCATGCGCCTGATAAAACCTAGCACTCGTTGCAAGATAGTTGTTGGCTTGCCCACAACGTCAAGCTTGTTACGGAAGTCTTTATTGGATATAACCTCTGCGGCAAACTCGCGCACACTGTCGATGCCCTGCTCACCTTTGAACAAGTCGCTCTTGCTGATACGAACGTGTAGTGCCTCAAGCTCCTTACGCGCAGCGCGTTGGTCAGCCTTCAGTGTCGCTGGGTCTGCCAGTAGCACGTAGTCCGTGGCTGCGTGGCCCATCTCGTGCAACACATCTTCTTCAGTCAAACCTGCCGGGTGCATCGTGATAGTGTTGTCCCGAGGGTTGTATAAACCGGCTACAGACTCGCCTTTGTAGTTGACACCCTCATCAACAATAAACTTAGTGCGCAACAACAAAGGTTGTAGCTTGGCCGCAGCGGCCCGAATCTCCGGTGTAGAACCGTTTTTGGCAAGCTCCGCAGCCAAATCAAGAATACGCCCTTCCTGCGCTATTTCAACAGCCTGTTCCGATAGAGGTGTGGTGGTGCGGTCAACGTAAAACTTGCTCGGCGCATTTTCGTTTTCTAAACTTGGGCCTTCGTTGTAAACATCCCCAACCGCGCCTGAAACATCGGTTCCTTTTACTTTTGGCACTTCTTCTGCGGCTTGTTCTTTTTCGGAAACAGTACCAACGTCTTCCAATATGCCTGCTTGTTGGCGGGCAATCTGATTAGCTTTTTTAAAGTCTGCCAAGTCTTTCCTAGCATTTTTAAACGCAGTATCCGAAGGTGGTGCCCCCCGCTTTCCGGCATTGAAGTCCGCCACTGCTTGTTCCAACGCATTTACCCGCGCTTGTGCATTGGCTACTTGGCTGCTTGTTGTCTGCAACCTATCAAACGCTGCTTTCTGTAGCGCGTCTTTTTGCTGGAGCGTAAGCGCAGCAACTTCTTTTTTGGTCAATGGTTTGCTTGCTTTAATTTTCTCCGCAGCCATCTCATTGGCAGAACTGATAATTTCCTTGGTACTTACCTTGGGCTCAACACGCTGCTCAGTTATAGTCTGCTTAGTTACACCGGCAATAGCCTTGCTTTCTTGCGTACCTGTACGCAGTTTGCCGGGCTCACCCGCTACCTTACGCTGCGCAGCGTACCGACGCTGGCTACGCCCCATATTTTTCTCAGCCTCTACCAAAGTAGCGCGGGCTTTAATAATGTCCTGTGCAATGGCTTGCGCTTTCTTGGGGTGGCCTGCATCCAGTTCTTCTTTATACAGCGCCTCAAGCATTGCAATGTTTTG
>Ga0007794_10000064_pt1 | contig 41458 bp, 67 predicted proteins | sample CryBogmetaGMA5M_FD_60365 | JGI IMG/M metagenome (GOLD analysis project Ga0007794, IMG submission 60365) | Freshwater microbial communities from Crystal Bog, Wisconsin, USA - MA5M | ecosystem: Environmental > Aquatic > Freshwater > Lake | place: Crystal Bog, Wisconsin, USA | collected 2009-07-06
CCTTTATAAGCTAAATATGCTTCAGGAACAGATAAAGGATTTTCCTTCATGTAATTAAAAGCACCTTGACCAAGATTGCCTACTTGAGATGCTGTATCACTAGCAACGCCAGGGACTAATTTGGCAGATTCAGCAAGGTTAGGTGTAGGCACTGCTGCTGTTCTTTCAGCTTCAGTTTCCTTGTATTGCTTTGCACGTTTTTTAATTTCAGGAAATTCATTTGCCCCTGGCAAAAGACTTGATCCTTCAGCAGAAGTTGAATCTACAGGTGTAGCAGTGCTTAAATCAAAAGCCATTATTTCACCTCAATAAATTGTTTTTTATCTGGACTGACGTATGCTTTATTACCTTTTGAATCGGTATGCAATGTCCATCCAGCAGGAATCTTAGGAGCAGCAACAGGAGGTGGCCTACCAGTTACAGGAGCAGTAATTTGATTTGCAGCAGTTTGAGTCGGCGGAGCAACTGCACCAGAAGATTGTTCCGGTGCTTCATTTTTACTAGCATCACGCAACACTGAACCAATAGCTGTTGCAAAAGATTGATTTGTTCTCTGTTGATCTGGATGCTTAACAAATTGAGTTTCTATTTGACCAATAGGAGGAGCCATACCCGTTTTGTTATATGCTTCTATAGCACCGTTATAGTACGGCTGGTAATTTTTTAATTGCGTAATGTTGTATTGCGCTTTTAACAATTCAGCTTTTAACAAACCAAGATTGTCGCCAATTTCTTGAGGCGCAAGTCTTGCAACAAATCCAGGTTTTTTGTAATCAGACAATGAAGTCTGATCTTGAGACATTTTGTTAATTAATTGATGGGCATTTAACAATTTATCAATTTGTTGTACATCCAATCCTTTTAAACGAGCATCAATCAATAATTGACGAGTTTTTTGTAAAGCAGATTGCTCGGTTTGATTTGATGTACCTGAAATATTAAGATTAGTAGTTCCACCACTTAAATTTGTTGTGTTTTTAACACTTGCACCTGCTGCAATATTTCCAGAAACACCGCCACTAATTTCTCCTGGAGTTGTGGGTTGAGCAGTACCACCGCCAGCTTTTACAGCAGCATTTTTTTCGTCAGCAGTAGATGCATTTGCACTAGCAGTTTTTCCTTTTTGAGTGTTTGTACTTCCTGAAGATCCCGTAGTTATGTTTTTGCTTGCAATTGACAATGCTTGTCGTAATGAATCTGCTGGAACATTTTTTAAATCTTGTAATCCATTTATTGCATCAACAACAAATGCTTCTTGAGGAACAAAAGTTGAATAAAATTGAGCATTTCCTTTTTGATCCACATCTGCTGCTTGAGCCCTAGTCTTATACATTTCTTTACTAGCCACGCCAGCAATTGTGTTGTCAAAAGAATCGTAGCTAACGCCCCTGTCTTGCAAATCTTGTGCAGATAATTGATTACCTTGAGCATCTACAGTTTTTACAGGATTACCAAAACCATCAACGGTTTGGTAATACATATCACCTTCTTTGCCCCATTTAATTTGCGTCTTCTGCTCACCACCTGTAATAAGTTTAAAAGCAGTAGCATCTTGTCCCAAAATAGAAGCAATCAATGCTTGACCAAGTTGAGGTTTATGAGAATACTGTTTGATGGCATTTGCAACTGCAATGTTGCCTTCAGGAGTGCCAGGAGTGCCAGCAGCATAAACGCCTTGTTTAATGCGCTCGTACTCGTTTAATTGAGTTGACAGCTCTTTTTTCTTTTCATACGCAAGATCAGAAACAACAGGATTTGTTGAATTTTTGCTTAGTTGATCTAAAACGGTAACCGCTTGTTTTGGATCAGTAGTGGTTGCGGCAGTGTTCCATGCCATTCTGTCTTTGTTTACTTGAGCAGCATTATTTTCAGCAACAGGGTCTAAAGGCGTTCCACCAGCATTGTATTGCTGCATAAATGCGCTAGGTTGTGTGGGATCAGCCATCATTTATTCCTTGTGCTTGTCTAGGTAAGAATTGCCTATGTCATGATCTGATAAAGAATCTAAATTAGCAATTGGATTGGAACTTGTTGAAGGGTTAAAAGAAACTATTTGTCCTGTATTGTCAACATAATTGTTAGGAACAATGGGTTGTTGTTTTATAGGTGTTATTGTTGGAGGAGGACGGCCACCAATTTCATCTTGAAAGCCAGGCATTAAATCATCCAAAAAACCAGTTGCACCTGTTCCGTTAAGCAAAGCAATTGCACCAAGTTTTTTTACTTTATCACCAATTGCATCAAACATACCTGGACGAGACAACTCTTGTCCAAATTGACCAAGACCAGCGCCACCAAAAGGATTTGTAGCCATAATTAATCCTTATATTCTGCTGCTTTTGCTAGAGCCAGTAGACGTACCACCTTGCGTACCAGCATAGTTGGGATTGGTAGAAGCTTGAGGCGTACCAAACACAATAGAAGCATACTTGCTGTACAGGTCTTGTGGGGCTCCAGCGTATCCAATACGGGAAGCAGCGGCAGTATTTGCGGCATTCAAACCTTGACCACCGATAGCAGCCAGTTGGTTAGCGGCAGCAGCTTTGTTAGCCTGAACCTGGGCTTGCGCTCCAGCAGCAGCAGTAGCTTGACGCTGTGCATTTAGACCGGCTAGATTGGTGTCTGCCAAGGCCATACGAGATGATCCTAGACCACCAGCACCACCGTACATGGCATTCTGTCCAGCTTGGCTTTCACGAGCAGATTCACGTCCTGCTTGCAATGCAGCATTGACCTGACCTTTTTCGTAGTTGGGGTCAAACAAAGATTGAAGACCCTTTACACCGGACAACAAACTACCAGCGCCTACAGCACCTTGTAAAGCACCTGTACCGGCAGCTACATCAGACGCAGCATTAGCGGCATTGGTAACACCTCCAGCAGCATTGTTGTATACGTTCTTTGCACCAGTTACCGTATTTTGGTAAGCAGGAAGAAACGTATTCTTTAAAGCTTCATTTTGTATTTGAAGAGTTTCTTTTTGTTCAGGAGTCATCTGAACAGTATTTGTCTGAGTACCAGACGATTTGCCCATTCCCATGATTATTACCTCTTACCTTTGCTGGATGAACCAGAAGTACCGGCAGAACCTTTGCCGCTAGGTTGGGTTGAATTATCCCACATACCATTTTGTCCACCATTACCCTGAGTCATGTTTTGGTCAATGGTATTCGAATATGCGTTTGGCATACCCATTTGCGGTTGACCACCTTGACCTGGAAACGTTACCGCCCCTTGGGAGCCTTGCATCTGCTCTGGAGCCGCATATTCTTGAGAACCACCTTTACCGCTAGGAGATGATTGAGATGAAGCCACACCTTTTCCAGAGGATGAACTCTGAGGTGATTGAACTTGTGCCGATGGTGCGCCCATGATTTACTCCGGTTTGGAAGGCCAAATAATATTAAAAGGATCAGATTGCGTTGTTATATCACGCAATGCTTGACGATATGTTGCCCATTGATTTTTATTAGTTATAGAAACATCTGGAAGTTGAGTCCAATCTGATTCTGCAAGCAAAGTATTACGTTGGGCTTTTACTACTATCCATTGCGTTTGATCTGTCCTTGGATCAATCCATTGTTTTGTGTCATAGTTAAATATGCAGTATTCATTTGGAGCCGGAGGAATATTAACAGGCAAATTATTTATTACATAAAATTTATTTCCAGGATAAATTCCTGCAATGTATTTTTCAATAGTGGGATCATATTGAGAATTTATCTCATCATCAAGACAAATAGCTACCCTTACAATTTGACCATTGCTTTGCAAATATATTGATATATCAGTCATTATTTTTTTGCCTCTAAGGTTGCAATGGTGCTAATTTTGTTATAACCGTTATACGAAGAAGGATAAGATGCTTTAAAAACCAAAGTATAAGAATTTGAACCAGACGGAGGATTGTCCATTATAGAAAATGTACACAAATCACTTCCTATACCTCCATAATAATCATATCCAACTCCAGCCCCACTTTTTGGAGTTTCAAAAAGAGTTGTACCATTTCTTTTTAATGAAACGACAAGCGCACTTGCTCCACGATCTCCATCGTTATTAATGATTTGAGAAGGTGGAACGTATGAGGTTGAAACCGTAACAAGAGTTGGTGCACCTGTAGAAGTTACCGTTTGAGTTAAAACTGTAGTAAAAACAGGGTCATATCCACTACCTGAACTGCCTGCGGCATAAATAACAGTAGCTGCATAACTGGTTGTACCATTAGGAAGAGTTACTGCATTATTTCCAATCTTCAATGTTTCTACTTGTAAATCGCCAATCTTTGCCGTGGTAATTGTTGCATCAGCTATTGCAGCATTTGCAGCAGTAATACTATTTGCAGCCATGTTTGTAGCTGAAATAGTAGCTGCTGCAATTTGAGTTGCAGTAATAGTATTTGATGCAATGTTTGCTGCTGTTAAAGTATTAGCAGCAATCCTGTCACCAGTAATAGTATTAGCAGAAATCTTATCGCCAGTAATTGTGTTTTGAACAATTAAACTTCCGGTTATATAAGTAACAAACGTTGTCCAAGAAGTTATATACCTATAAACAATAGCATTGTTTTGTATGTTGTAGCTTAAAGTGCAAATGTCTCCAGCAACAGGAGTTCTTCCAATTAAAGCTATTACTTCAGCATCAGTTGGTGGAGATCCATCATTTGCAGTTCTTGTAATAACGTAAGTAGCTGCTCCATTTCCACCGTTATAAGAAATTGCTCTAATGCTATTGCTTGTGTTAGTCCAATCCAACGTTGAAGTTGTAGTGGTAGCAGTTACTGATAAAGGATAAGTAATTGACCACAAATAATTTCCAGAAGTGGTATTGCTAGGAGCCGATGTATACCATCCACTAGGCGCTGTATAAGCTCCTGTAGCCCATGTATAGGTAGATGTTGTAGTAGGTCTTGTTGGTGGTGTAGAAGAGCCTGTCCATTGATAAATGGTAGGAAAAGCAGACATTACACCATTTGCACCAGCTTGACCAGCAGGGCCGTTATAGACAATCGGCATTACTATTGTCTTGCTACCAGGGCTTGATAAATTTGATCCGTTAACAGTCAATACTACCGTTACAGACGTAGCAGAAGAATTAGGAGTTATTACAACAGATGATGTTGTAGCAGAAGTTGGAGTTGCACCGGTAATAGACCAGCTATAAGTAGGACTAGTAACGTTAGTCGTTATGGCTGTTAGCGTAGCAGTAGCTGGCGTAAATGCACCACCAGCATTTTGCGTAAAAGAAGAATATCCAGAAATATCAATTGTTGGGCCAGAATAACCCGTAGCACCAGGATCAGCAAACACAAACTGAACAGTTGCTACTGCTGCTTGCGTAACAACACCAAGATTGTTTTTATAACGTATAGGAACGCTTATGAAAGCAGGGTTTGCCGACATTGCTGTTGGTGCAGGCCACAACGCATAATCACCGGCATCTGTTGGATTTCCAACCGTAATATTGGTGTAAGAAATATCCCCGTTACCCGTAGTTGAGGAATTACCAATGCGCCAAGAATTGCTAACAAAACCAACGTTTGAATCAGTTTGAGCGTCCGTAAACGGAATGACAACGCCTTGTTGAATTGAATACAAAGCAGCTTGCACCCCTGTAAAAGAAGGAGTTAACGGCAATCCAGATCGAGGAACTTGTAATGTACTTGGAGTGAAATACGAGAAAAATACTTGTGCAATTACAGGAATATTTCCAGACGTAACAACATCCAAATCAATAGACGCACCTGGATCAACTAACCATCCTGTATCTGGAGCGTATTGTGAAACGGCAAACTGAATTTGTCTTCCACCAGTAGATACATAAAACAGAAATTTAGTTGTACCAAATCCACCTGTTACTTTATTCCAAATGTAATCAGTGTAATTAGATGATTCTGAAGAATTGTCATTATTTCTAATGCCAAAATACTGACGATTTGTTGGTACGTTACTAAAGTTTACAGATCCGTCAAACGAATCTGCGTATTTAATAGCCATGTACTTGTACAGGTAACTAAGAATGTTTCCTGTTGGGCCTTTGACTTCACCCGTGTTAGGATCGCTAGTAACGCCTGTACTAAAGTTGCTCAATAGATAATTAATCGCTTCAGATATTTCTGATTGCGAAGGATTACCATCAAGGGCATAAGGCATTAGAACGCATCCTCAGTAACAGTTGCTTGCCAGTTAATGGCTGTTAGATTCCATGAATCTGTAGCATCATTTGATTGTACTTTAACCGAAACAGTTCTTACGTTGTTTTGCTGGCTAGTAACCCAAGGATTATCCGTTACTACAGCAACAACCCCTGTTTGACCATAAGTAGCTGGTTGGGCAGTAGAGTTAGAGCCACCGGTAGTAATGTTTACCGTACCCGTACCAGCAATCTCTGGAAGCAATCGGTGTATATACAGTTTGGCACTGTATGGAACAGCACCTTTTTCCGTTTGCAACGTAACATTATTGCGCTCAAATAGAGCAGGAATTGCTACACCATTAAACGAATTTCCGACACCTGTTTGGATAAGTTGTGAACTAGCAGTACCACCCTTGGCGTATGTAACAGTCCTAGAAGCGTACTTAAAAGCACCGCTAACAAGCTTTGGAGCCTCACAAGCACTACAGGCATTAGCTACGTCTCTAGGAGCATTCCAGATGCTTAGATCGTATCTCCAAGAGATCATTTTGTTGCACCAACCGGTAGACGTTAGATCAGGGAAGTAAACTTCAATCTGGTTCTTTTGAGTGTTGTTGACCATGAAAACACGATCAGAATATGTTGGGCTCAAATTGTTAAAAAAGTAATCACGGACTTTTTGGTTGCCAAGAGGAAAGAAATCTGATCCGTTGAACACCCAAATGTCCCTGCTATCAATGCCGTAAACATTGGAGTCGGTGTTAGACCAGCAATTGTTGTTTATTAACCCACGACCCTGGTTAAACAGTCGAATGCCAAAGACCGGTGCAGTGCTGTTTTGATAAGCAATAGGAGAAAAAACGACCGTATCCCAATAAGAACAGACGTAGAAGTTTCCACCTAAGAAGAAACCGTCCACAATAGGGCCACGAACGGGTATTTCCTGCTCGTTAGCAACGTTAGATAAAGTTGGAATCCAAGAAGCAGGAACGCCTGTATTTGCAAAACTTTGTGACCAGCGAACGGTAGTTGGATAGTTCACAGTAAGACCAGTGCTGTAGTCCTTTGTGATGTTTCCAGCAATCAAGATGTTTCCAACGTTTGGAGAACAATAATTGCGTACAAATTCAGCACGGGTTGCAGTTACTCCAATATCGTAACTCCAAACGTAGTTATCAGGAGCAGCACCATAAAGGTAAATTTCCGTTGCTGTTGTCAGGAAGTACATTGGCGCTCTAAGAGCATCATTGATAAAAAACACCTCACCAACCCAAGAGGTTGTAATGTTTATATCGTCTGAATAACCGGATAAAGCAACGTTTGGATTAGCACCCACACCTGGTGTGATATTCGTAATACCGGTAGAAGTCACCATGTACCACTTGCCTTCACGGGTAGCAGCAATGTAAACCCAAGCATTGTTGTTTCTAAATCCACCATCCATGAATACTACGTTGCCAGGAATAGCGGAAAGAATAGACTGTTCACCCGAAACCTTTTTAATCCCACGAACATCAGCTTCAACGTTTGTTCCGCTGTTGTATTCGTTTGGGCCAAGAGCATTAGACGGCACATCAGGTGTAAAGCTCATGTTTACAAATGGAGTGCGAAGTCTAGTGTAATCGGTCATATTGCTACCCAAGAAATGGTGCTTTCATCCCAAACGTAACGATTGTCATCGCTAGGGTATTGTACTGGAGGATTCCATTGGCAAGTCTGCTCATCAAGAGTCCAGCTTGGATATGGTTTGGGCGGGACAAACGCATCACGCGCTAAATCGTAAAAGTACCCAATCCCAGCATAGTTTTTACGGAATGGTGTACCGCCTAATGTGTGTACGCCACCATTTGTGTTGTAGCTAGTCTTTTTCCAAATCTTACCCGTGTTTTCTTGGTAGATTGCTTCGCCATCATAAGGCTCGTCAATTCCAACAATTACTTGGACAACAATATTGTTTTCATCAAGTTCTGCAAAATGTGCCATCTATTTAACTCCACTGAATTGTACCCGTGCCAGAAGTAAACACATAAATTTTGTAACCAGCACTTGATGTTGTATCCGCTGCGGGAACATTAGAGCCTGTTGTTGTTACACCATTAACTACTAAACCAGCAGAAAATGAACTTATGTTTGAATAAGTATTTGCATAAGAAATAACAACTTTACCAGAACCTCCTGCGCCACCAACCCCACCAGCACCGCTAGATCCACCTGATTTACTAGTTCCACCCCCACCACCACCACCAGTATTTACTGTCCCAGGACTTCCTGCGCTTAAAAACGTTGCTCCACCAGAACCACCACCACCAGTACCACCCGCACCTGGTATTCCATTAATAGAATCTCCACCACCACCGCCACCACCCGCAAGATTAATACCAGCACCAGTAATTACACTAGTTACTCCATTCCCACCTTTGCCGCCAGCAGTAGTAACACCAGTTCCTCCAGCAGCATTTCTTCCGCCACCACCACCACCAGAACTTGAACCTCCAGAAAGTGTTACACCACCTCCATTAGTTCCTTGTCCCGTAGTTCCTGTACCAGCAGTTGATAAATAACACGCTCCGCCGCCAGAACCACCGTCTCTAACAGTATTTGTTCCACTGCCTTGCTGACCAGAACCGCCGCCACCGCCTAGTCCAGTTATGCTACTAAATACAGAATTACTACCTTTACTACCATTGCCAGCATTGAAATTTGGCCCACCAGAACCGCCAGCACCTACAGTAACTGTATATGCAGTTGAAGATGATACAGAAATGGTGCTTTGATATTGAAGACCTCCAGCACCTCCGCCTCCACCACCCACGGTATTTCCATCTCCACCGCCACCGCCACCCCCTGCTAAAACCATATATTCAACCAAACTTGGAGCTACAGAAATTGCAGGCCATGAACTTGATTTCAATGCTTGAAGCACTTGGTTAATTCGCCATATGCCTTTGGCAGATGCAAAAGTATTACTTGCTGCTGTAGAAGACATTAATGACGCTTTGTATCTAGTAGACATAAATAATTTTATAAACTAAATAAAATTGGGCCAGTGCCAGCAGTAAATTTATATATTTTGTATCCAGAACGTGAAACTGTATCTGAAATATTATTACCCGCGCTTCCATTGCAAATAAGACCAGAACTAACTGATGTTAAATCTGCATAAAAATTTTGATAAGCAATAATAATTATTCCAGAACCACCAGCACCGCCTTGTCCAGATGTTCCACCACCACCACCACCACCTCCCGTATTCGCTGTTCCACCAACACCCAAATAACTTGTTGCAGCACTTCCACCATTACCTCCGCCATTAACTCCAGTGCCAGGAATTGCACCGCCACCTCCACCTCCACCAGCATAAATAATTGCAGTACCAGTAATTGAAGAACTTAAACCCGCACCGCCATTGCCACCATTACTAATAACACTATTAATACCTACTGCGCTAGCACCGCCACCTCCACCACCAGATGTTGAAGCAATACTGGAAGAAAAACCTGTACCACCATTAAAGCCTTGACCACTAGTACCTGCTCCACCAACGCCACCATCAGAACCACCTCCACCAGAACCACCAGCACCACCAGCGGGAACATTATTAAAACTTCCACCTCTACCGCCTCCAATGGCAGTTAAAGTGGTATTTCCAGCAATGCTTGAAGAATTACCTTGATTGCCATTATTTCCTGTGCTTGCTGTTCCGCCAGCACCAATAGTTAATGTTATGTTTGACCCTGCCGTAACACTAAAACTACTTCCTGATAATAAACCACCAGCGCCACCAGCACCAGCATAATAATACGCACCACTTCCACCACCAGCAATAACTAAATATTCTAAAAAAGGTGGCACTGCTTTAGTTGAAGGCCATGTATTTGATTGCAGTGCTTGCATAGTTTCATTAGAACGCCAAATACCAAAAGCAGAAGCCAAGCTTGTTGCTGCCTCGGTAGAGGACATTAATGAACCTTTATATTGCGTAGACATTAAGTAATTGCTTCGTAAGATGCAGTTAGTTCAATAGCAGAAGCAGTGCCCACAGTTACAACAATAGATTGCGCTTCTCCAAGATAAAAAGCTGTACTTTTATCCACAATAACAATTGCTGCATTTACAGGAACTGGCACTTGATAAATTAAACGATAATTTGTTCCGGCTCCTGCTGCTGCACTATTGATTGCTACTGTTACCGTTGCAGTTGCTGCTGTTACGTTTGACGCAACAATGTTGTCAATTTTGTTAACTGTACTTGTTGCAGGAGTCAATGCAGTCCAGGTAGTTGCAGATGTTGTACTTGGTATCAAATAACTGGTATTACCGTAAATTGATGATACGTTAACAATATTTGGGTTTGCCATAATTAATATCCAAAAATAAGAGCCATTGCTATAGATTTGCCAGTTGTTATGCCGCCACCACCACTACCGTTAGAAGCAGCTGTAATACGACCATAAGCATCAACAGTAATGTTTGCACTTGTATAACTAGCAGCCGTAACTGCCGTTGTTGCTAATGCAATCGTACCAGTAGTCGTAATCGTACCACCAGTCAGTCCCGTACCAGCAGTAATAGATGTTACTGTTCCTGATCCAGAAACGGTTGACCAAGTTGGTGCTGCTGATCCATTTGATGTAAGAACTTGACCAGAAGTACCGGCACCTGAAAAAGCGTAAGCAGTTCCAGTACCGTAAGAAATTCCACCAGCAGTAGGTGTTGCAGTAGAGTTTGTACCACCACGGCTAATAGCTATACCAGTTCCGTTCCATGTTGCCGATGTAATAGAACCAGGATAATCAAACGTGTTTGTTGACCAAGATACATTAGAAGGTGCAAAGTTATGCAAATCCCATGATCCGGCAGCAGTTGCATTGCTTAACAAAATAACTTCAACAAAGCCACCAGACTGAACTGTTGCAATTGTAGTGCTTGAGTTATTTTTAACAACAATTGTTCCGCTAGATTGGTTATTGTTAAACGTGTAATTTATGCCATTAGCCAATGTTGTTGCATCAGGCAATTGATACGTTTGACCACCTGAACCAGTAACAACGTAATTAGGAGCAGAACTTGCCGTTAATACTGTTGTAGTACCAGCAGCAGCAACGCTTGAAAATGATTCGCTAATTGAGTTAACTGTTATGTTTGCATTTGAATCTCGCAAAACAATTGAGTTAGCACCAGAAGAAACGGTAACACCACTTCCACCATTTGCTACTGCAACTGTTCCAGTTACGTTAGCCGCATTACCACTGATGTTCCCGCTTACTTGAGATCCTGGAAGGCTCAAAGCACTTAAAGTTGTCAATGTGCTATTGCTACTAGCAGTAATGTTTGCTGCCGTACCAGTAGTGTTTTGATTCCAAGTTGGAACCGTACCGGACAATTGAGAATAAGGCAAGCTCAACGCACTTAGGGTGGTTATCGTACTATTGGAAGAAGCCGTAATGTTTGCAGCAGTTCCAGTTGTGTTTTGATTTAACGTAGGAATGTCAGCAGCAACAATAGCCCTAAAAGTAGGAACACCAGCAGAGCCGTTAGGAGCAGCTAAAACATAATTGGCAGTTTTAGAAGCGTATGGGTTTAAAGTGTCTCCATAAGCAGCGGCTAAACTTATTGCAGGAGTTGCACCACCACTAGAAACAACAGGAGATGTACCTGTTACAGAAGTAACTGTACCTGAACCGGTTGCAGAAATTGTAATTGACCCTGAACCATTAGTAATGGTAATTCCCGTGCCAGCAGTCAATGTGCTTTTTGCAAGCGTACTTCCAGTAGAGTTGCCAATTAGTAATTGACCATCTGTATAAGTAGTTTGACCAGTTCCTCCATTAGCAACCGCTACTGTTCCAGATACATTGGCTGCATTGCCAGAAATATTGCCAGAAACTTGAGATCCTGGAAGGCTTAATGAGCTTAATGTAGTAAGCGTTGAATTACTGGTAGCTGTAATGTTTGCAGCAGTACCTGTAGTGTTCTGGTTTAAAGTAGGTATATCTGCGGAAAGAAGAGTTCTAAACGTTGGAACACCAGCAGCACCATTGGGAGCAATAAGTACAGCATTTGCTGTTTGACTTGCAAAGTTTGAAGCCGTAACCGAAAGAGTACCACCTAGTGTTAGGTTACCTGTTGTAGTTACCGTACCAGTTAAAGTTAAACCGCTTACTGTGCCGGTTCCAGCAACACTAGTAACTGTTCCTGTATTGTTTGTGTATCCGCTTGGATTGGATGCAGCATAAGCTCCAAGAGAAGTTAATGCAGCAGAGGCACTTGTTGCACCCGTACCACCGTTAGCAATAGGTAACGCTGTCCCAGAATACGAAATATCAAGAGAACCGCTAGTAGTAATAGGGCTACCAGCTATTGACAAAAATGATGGAACTGTAGCTGCAACTGAAGTAACTGTACCGCTACCCGCACCAATTGTTATTGGAAGTACGTTGTAGTACCAATCAGAAGCAGTTTGAACGCTTACTCCTGTTTGCGCTACACAAGTAAATATACCTTTTGAATTTGCTGGTATTGTGGTTAAAGCATTTAAATTATTGTAAGTAGCAACGGTAATTGTTGTAGACGATTTATTAATAATTGTCCAAGTTTGACCTTTATATGTCGAAGCAGTTGACGATAAATAAATTGTCTGTGGAAGTAATCCAGTTACATATTGAATAACATTAGAAAATTGGGTAAGTTGTACAGCAGTTATTGATGATGCTATTAAAGAATAAGTATTTCTTTCAATACCAGAAAGCGCTGTGTTACCAGGAAAACCAGATACTGAAATATCCCAAGTATTAGTTCCCAAGTAAGTTGCACGAGCTATTGAACCAATTAAAACATATTGAAGAAAAGTAGCGCCAGAATCTTTTAAGCTAATTAAACTAGATGTTGAGTTATTTTCAATTAAAAAATTGTATCCAATAGGCAAGCCATAAGAAGAGTCAGGTAAATTTATAGTTGTTGCAGAAGTACTTGAACCCGAAACATACTGATATGTAGCACTAGAACCAGTAAGAGTAGTGCTTCCACCAGCAGTTATTGAACCAAAACCAAGCTGTTGAATTCCTGCTCCAGCCAAACTGCTTGAACCTGTGCCGCCATTTGCTATTGGCAATACTCCTGTTACAGAGCTTGTTAAAGAAACACCTGTAATAGAACCGCCAAGCGTCAAGCTTCCTGTTGACGTTACTGTTCCACTAAGAGTTAATCCATTAACTGTACCTGTTCCAGCAACACTAGTAACTCCAGTATTAGCTACGGAAATAGATCCTGCGCCATTGGTGATTGATATTCCAGTACCGGCAGTTAACGTTGCTTTTGACAGCGTATTACCTGTAGTGTTACCAATTAAAAGTTCTCCATTCAAATAGCTTGTTTGACCAGAGCCACCATTGGCAACTGGCAAAGCTGTTCCAGAATACGATAATGCAAGTGCTCCACTTGATGTTATTGGAGAATTTGCTACTGATAAAAAAGCTGGAGCAGTTAATCCTACTGAAGTAACAGTACCAACTCCACTTGAAGTAGAGTTAATAGTTTGATTAGGCCAAGTTCCTGTAATAGTTACATTGGTTCCAGCTACCAATGCAGGAGTTGCTGTACCCGTACCTCCTTGGGCAACAGCAATTTGTCCAGAAATCATGGAACTAGTAATGTTTGGTGGGCCACCTGTAGCAACAATTGATCCAGTTGTTGATGGTAACGTAAGAGTTACTGTCGTTGCTGAATCTGGTGCAACTATTTCTGTTGCCCCACCAAGAGCCGCTTGTAAAACAATTTTACCCATAATTTTCCTACGCAGCAATAATTAGATTTGAAACCGTTAACGTTCCGGTGCTTGGGTTAAATTTAAACTTTGAAGAACTTACATATTCTGCCGTTACGTTTCCACTTGTTGTATTTGAAAACAATGGGTAGCGAACAGCGTTTGTAGTTGTATCGTCAGTAATAGTTGCATAATTTGTTGATGTATATCCATTTGGATTTGAAGCTGGATATGCTCCCAATGATGTCAACGCTGCGCTTGCAGTGGTAGCACCTGTACCACCATTTGCTATTGGTAAAGCAGTGCCAGAATAACTAATTGCTATTGTTCCAGAAGACGTTATTGGACTTCCAGTAACAGACAAAAAGGAAGGTACAGTTGTTGCTACAGATGTTACAGTTCCTTGAGGATTTGCGGCAGTGCTAATTCCAGTAACACGACCATAAGTGTCAATAGTTACTACAGGTATTAAAGTAGCTGATCCACTAGTACCGGCAGTAGCTATTCCACTTGCTAAATCAACAACAGGAGTTGTTCCGCCTGTACTTGTAATACGCCCAGCTGTTCCTGTTACGGAATTAACATAAGTTCCCGCTGGTTGTTTAGCATTAAACGTTGTCCAATCTGCGGAACTTAACAATCCTCTATTAGTTGCAGAAGCAGTAGGAAGATTAAGTGTAATTACTGGTGTGGTTGTTGGATTGGCTACTGTTGAAGAAACATCTGTTCCAGAAGTTCCAAGAGTCAAAGCCGAAACATTAAAAACAGTTCCAGTACCAGAAGGAACTACAAATTGTCCTGGTGTAGACCAAGTAAACAATTGGTTTGATTTTGAATTTACAAGAGTAATTGAAACCCAAACTTTATTTGTTGGGCTTATTGGAGGGTAATTTGACCAACCTGTTGGAGGAGTTCCAATGTTTGTTGTAAAGTTCCATGATCCACCAGTTGGTGCTGTTAATGCCGTTGCCGATTCTTGAAATACAAACCACTCAAAATACGTTCCACCAAAAACTGTATTGTTTCCGTACAAACCAACGGATTCTGAACCTGATTGTGGAGCAACAGTTCCTGTAGAAGTACTGCCGTAAAGACCACCTGTAGCCATAATTAGTCCTTACTTGAACGAATAGCGATAGTTACGGGGCTGGAATTCACTGGTGAGATGCTGATCTCCACCACGCCATTTGCCTTTGAAGTTTTGATCTTCAATCAAACCGTAAGAGTCATCAAACCTAGAAATCCACTTTTGTGCTTCTTCAGTATTTTTGTTTTTATCGTAATATGCCCACAATGTACCATAGAAGTACCCTTCAGGAAATGACGCAAGTGCAGCATTATTCTGAACAATAGGATTTAACGAATCTGTTGTTGGGCTAAACAAAAATGGAAACGTTTGTTGGTAATACGCTTTGATGATTGTATTTTCACCAGGGTTGGGAGTGAATACATAGTTAGGCCCAACTTCAGAAAACGAAGCACGAATAACCCTTGGTACACCAAAAGGCTTAACGTACAGTTGGTCAATCATCCTGCGTCGAATAATTTCACGATCACCAACACGGTCATAAATAATCCAAGGGCCAACGTTTCCGGTGGTTGATGGAGAAGTTGTACTGTAAGTTTCCTGAAAGAAAAGAATCGGCAGATTCATGTCTGACGGAATAGGAGCCAAACCTTGAGCGTTGACAGTCAGAATTGAAGGATTTGTCAGGCTATACGGATCGGTACGCAATGCGGGAAGCTCAATTGTCCGCATTTTTAACTCTGCCATCTGAATACATCCAAGGATTTCAACAGATGATTGGGTTGGAATCTTTAGGATGGCTGTAGGAAGCGTTGCACCTAGCCAAATTCCGTCCGGATCGTTAACGGTGATGGTAGTGCTGCTTACTGCAGTAACGGCGGTATACGGGCCTGTAACGGTTGGGCCAATAAAGTCGCCAACTAAAACTACGCTTGTAGGGTTTGCAGAAGTTGTGATTACACCAGTAGCGCTAACAAATGCAGTTGCATTGATGCTTACCGAGGAAGGAATTGCCCCCACCCATTGTGCTACTCGACTAACCAGAGCGTTAGCTGATTGGATGAAAAGGGCCATAGTGTTTCCTTACTTGGTCGGAATAGCTGGATTATAAGGTAATGGAATTTTACCGCTAGGATGGCAAACAAAGTCGGAATAATACTCATTCACAATAGCGTAGAACAATATCTTGTCTTCTTTTACCTGCTTAATAAGTTCCCACGGACGATTACTAAACCACTTAGAACTGATCTCATGAGCAAAGCACTTTGGTAGCTCCATTGCATGAAATGTTCCAGCAAAAAATGGGTTATCAGTACCGTGTTCTTTATAAAACTCACGCTTTTCTTTACAACCTTGTTTAATTGCTTCAACGTTTTTCTGGTCATACTGAACATACCTGGCTCCATTAATAGCGCCAATTTTGTAGTCAATATTCCTTGTGTTGAATGTTTGCGACCAAGTACCTGACTTGACCTCATTAAACATCTTGTCGTTCTTTATCAATAATCCTTCAATGCCAGCCCCTAGATTACCCTTTGTGTAGTAATCCTCGTTGATTCGAGCTTCTTCATTGTTGAGATTTAATTCCATACTTTTCTCCATGACTTTCCAAAGGGAACCCTTTTGAGATTCCCTTCAGAAAACCTCCGAAGAGATTATGCCAAGTAACGCTTAACTTGAGCTGATGGACGAGGGCCAGTAACGGCTGCTCCCGTTGGAGAAATGGCTGCAAGAACGCCGACGCCAGCAGGATTGCGGACGATCAGAGTTCCTTCCATTATATATTGATCCAACGAAGCGTCAGCATTGCTGAATACTTCGTTGTTCGGGCCAAGTTCACGCAACGAACCCCACTGGATAACGTCAGGGTTCATGAACAAAGCGGAGGTGTTATCCGAACCGGTTTGATCCATAACCCAGCTATCGTCGATCTGGTAGGTGTAGTTGAAGTCACCTTCGTAAGTACCAATCGTGTCGCCCTTGTCAGCAGGGTTAAAACGGTTGATAGAACGGCTTGTAGGCAACTGATCGCTGATGTGAGTACGCATCGACGTTGGGACTACCATGTTGGTAATCTTGGCGTTGAAACGTTGCTCGGCAACAGTAACCAACTGCTTGTACAGGAATGGGCTGAATTGTTGCAGCGTCACACCCGTGCTGAAGGTAAAGTAACCCAGACCGGAATTAGCCAAAACGCCGTTGAACGGGGTGTTGGTGTCAGTAGCGGTTGTGGTGTCAGTACCATCAGACGAAGCCAGGTTCAGAACCGAAGTGCCGTCCGTGTCATTGCCGGAACGAGTGCCAGCAAAGGCAAACAGCGAACCGAAACGACGACCGTTGTTGGGCGAAGAGCCTTGGCTTGCAGCTTGACCAGAGTATTTGATCGAAGCACCGTCAGCACGAAGCATCTGGAGTTCAACGTCAAACATAATCTCGGTCAATTGCTTGACTTCTTGGTACGCCTGGGGATCGCCACCAGCTTGTTCAACGGCACGAGCAGTGCCAGTAGCACCGATAGTGGTCGTGAAAATCTGCGTGTAGTTGCCCAAGTTGGAACGGGTGTTGGAAGCGGCATCAGATGCAGCAACCGAAGCACCTTCCAGCTTTGCATTCAAAGCAGGGGTACGGAAGTAGTCATTGGGCCAAATGTGCAGAGTCGAATTGACTTTGCGCTTTTTGCTCATTGCCATGTTAGTAACCGGAGTACGGTCTTTAACATAGTTAGAAACGGTCAAGTCCAAGTCCTTAACCACGATGTCAGTTGCATAAGCACCTGCGCCATTGCCTAAAGCGGCAGAAGTAATAGTAGCCATGAGAAAACTCCTAAAGATTAACGGCGGCGTTGTTTGTTAGCCGCCAACATTGTTGCCAAAAGATCACGCGCTGCACCCTTATCGCCAGAAGCCGCTTTCTTTTGAAGCTCATCAGCCTTGTTCTCAGGTGAGGTCTTAGCTCTTGCCATCGGTTTACTAGCAGCAGCCAGTGAACCTCCAACATTGCGTACCTTTGGCCCTTCACGGAATTTAAGTCCGTCTCGGATCAAACTCAAAAGGTGTTCATCACTGGAAACAAGATCAATGTTCTTGACACCAGGTATGTAAGACCCTTCAGCACCCTTCCAGTCCTTTGCCAACTTGTCCCGAAGCTCGGTAAAGTTTGCTTTGTTGGCTAGTTCTTTATCAGAGAAGCTTTGTCGGGCAGTTTCAAGCTGCTGTTTGACAAATTCGCTCCTGTGAGCATAGAACTGTTCAACTTTAGGACGGTTCGCTTGAATGAACTGCGATTTATCTTCAATTAACTTAGCGTTCTGTCGCATTGCTGCTTCAGCTTCGCTACGTTGAACCTCAGATGTCGCACTGTCGTAGATTTGCCGCCATTGCTGGTTGTATTGTTGAAGGGTTACTAGCTCATCCGCTGCACTTTGCAACTGCGGAACAACTGTTAACTCTAAACCAATCTGCAAACCATCTAGTTCACTCCTGCGTTTAGCCTCATACTCTTCAAAATCCGCTTTTTCAGCTTTAAGCTTACGAGCGTTTTCATGGATAGCACTACCTTGACCAAGGATAGCAGCAGCTTTTGATACGGGTATCTCAATAAAACCGCCTTCTGCGTCCTTATTGGGAATGCGCCACATCATGTCAGCATTCTGCTCTGCAAACTCTAGAAAATTAATTGGATCGTTTACTCCATCGGAGGACTCACCGTTATCTTCTACGTTTACAGTTTCTTCAGTCTTTGTCGAACTACCTTCAGGTTCAACGCCTTCTTCAGGTGTTGCCTCGGGGGAAACTTTCGTTTCTTGTCCCGCTGGTGGTGGAGTGCTACCATTTGGTTGCGGATTGTTACGCCGGTTGGCGGCAATCATCGCAGCAATGGCATCTGCCGGACTACCAGTTTGCTCAGGGGCGGTTGCTTCTGCAATTACGTCTGACATATCTTATCCTATTTCGTTAAGTTTCGGCTTTTCTATTAGCCATCTTGACGAGATATTCATTTTTTTCGATGAAATCAATGAAGTCTCGAGCGCCAGCAACATAATATGCGTTGCCTATTCTTTCTGAATCGTCCTTACTTTCCTCTAGACGCTCCAATATGTGAAACCTATACAGGTTAAACATTAATGCAAAATCTTCGTTACGAAGCAAACGGGAAGCACATTCCCCGTTTTCCATTATGAGGGCTTTTCGACTTGCACTAACCTCCTTATTTGTATCTGTTGCTCTGGTACGCTTATTAAAGTAAGCGCGTATATTCGATACTAACCTTTTGGGCTCTATGCTATACATTATTAATCCATTTCAACTGCTTTTAATTTTCCTGCTTTAGCCGCCATTGCTGTAAATTGGTCATCTATAGCAATATCTTTTGTTTGAGCAGTAATCAAACCTGTCTTGGCTTGAGTTTCGCCAATTTTTGCATTGTTTAAATCAACTTTAGATTTAAGTTCTTGCTGTTCAGGGCTAGGAGGTTGCTGAGATTTAGCTTGGGCAATCTTTGCAGCTTCTTCAATTGTCGGCAGATAAGCGTCTACGTCCTTAACACCCAAAACCCGCAAAGTATCCTCAAACGGACGACGAACCTTAATAAACAACTCAGGAACGCTTGGGTCAAGCTGGGCAACTGCTTGGGCAAATGCTTGTTGAGCTTGAATAATCATTTGTTGACGAGTCAAACGGTTTTCGTCAGACATAAAGCCCAAGGCCAAGTCAATGTTAATCAGCTTACGGTCAATAAACTCAAAGTTATCCACAGACTTAGCGTCCATGAAAGGCTGTCCGTTCAAACAGGTATTAGCCAGTTGCTGGATGTTGTAGTCATCAGCGTATTGAACCAAAGTTCTCCACATAATGTAGATCACATCACGCAATCCAATAGCGCAATTCTTGACCATCTCATCTTGGATTAACTGGTTTGGCCCCATAGCCAATTGAAGCTTGTAACCGCTGTTACCGTCTTTCATCACCTCTGGATTGAGAACGTCACTAGGACTAGTCATCCCAATCATTGCCATCTTGTCGCCCTCAAACCTCTCCATAGAGGATTGGACGTAGGCTAGGTTACCCTGCATGGGTTGGAACTCAAAGATGTGCTTATTAGGATCAAACTTGCGATCCAAGATAAACATGGCGCTAACACCACGCTGGATTTCTTCGGCATCCAAGAACTCTGGGTTTACACCAATCCGTGGGGTAGACGCTTGCATAGCAAATGCCATTTCTGCCCTGCGGATCGCAGTAGCGTATTCCTGCAAAGGAACCAAACGCTCACCCAAAGAGTATCCAAAGAAGTTGCCCACAATAGGCTTTGGACACATATTAGCCAAAGGAATAAACTCGACTTCCTTGACGTACAGGATGTAAGAACCTGAGAAACAAGCTTCCACGATTTCCTCTTCACCGTCACCATCAATGTCCTTACGAATCCAAGCGGTAGTCAGCATAATGACTCGGCTGTACCGGTCAGCGCCTTGAGAGGCAATAACGCCCTGTCCTGGCACTGGAGTGGAGTCACGCGCATGAAGGGCTAGATCGTTCTCCAAAGCACCAGCTTGGTAGGCTCCGGCAGGGCCGTAAGCGGCATGGTCAGCCAGTAACTCTAAGTCTACAAAAGGAAACTGAGCTTTACATTCGTGTATCGTCATTGGATCGTAGAAACCAACGAAGTCCTGATCCGAGATGGTAGAAATAGTAGGATTGCAAACAAAATAATGTTGTGCAACGTGCTTAATACGGATATTGGTTGAATAGCCGGTCAACTTATATTTAGCTCTGTATATAGTGTTGTTGCGGATGGATTCTGCAATCTCATCTTGCGAAGATTCTTGTTGAGGCTCTTGCTCGTCAGGCTGCATCTGCTCCTGCATAACTCCTTGAAGATCAACGTCTATCTTACGCATACTCTGACGTTTGGCAGTCAGTCCTTTTTCACCGGCAAGAGTTTCAAAGGTGCGTAATTGATCGCGGGTTCCTTCAACTTCCTTGTACTGCGTAATGGGTTCGCGTACAGGGGAAATCATCACAATGCCGTTCTTATGCAGCAAAGCATCTTGCGCCCAATCACGAATGATCTGGTAAGAATCATTCTTGCTGTTAAGCATATATTTGACCATCTCGGTGGCTTGTCGAGCTTGGTCGCTGTCGGATTCAGCAAACCGTTCAAACTCAAAGTTAACCTTGCCGTTGGGCATCAAGCACTTGGTAATAATCGCAGTGGCATAGTCAATGCCAGGAGTTACTACAGGGTGAATGTAATCAATACCACGAACCGGCTCAGTAGAGTTTGATACCGGAATATTAAGATAGTGGTAGTCACTAAAACGATTAAACGTATTTTTAGATTGTGTTAGTCGAAGGTAATCGACCATCTTGACGTAGACTTCATGGACGGTTTGCTCCGTAATTCCACGATTTCCCGTTGGGCTTTCTAGGCTTTCAACAACCAGATTCTGTTTATCTAGCATTTTAAATCCTTCATATACGTTGCGCCTTGCCTTCTAACGGGGTTAATCTACGGAAAGTAAAGTTATTTGACCGGCTTACCACAGATTCCCCATGACCTTGAATTAGCGCGAGTATACCAATACGGGCAGAATCTATATGATCGTCAGGATCGGTGAACTTTCCGTGTTCGTCAATGGCGTAATTTCTCGCCTCATCTAGGAATTGTACGCAAGATTCGTTTATCAGGAAAGTCCCACGTTCCATACCCATCCGCATTATATTAATCCCGTAGGATTTGTGGTTGGTAACTTTACCTTGGTCGTTTGGTGGGTTAAGTATCGCGCCTGGAATACAGTTTAGACTGTAGCTGTCCTCAAAAACCTCACGAACAGATTGTTCTGTCAAAGTGTATCTACCCGCCAAAGTTGCATCATGGGGTAAAGCAATAGGCACGTTTCGGGATTCACGATCCAGTAAATAGTGGACGTACTCATCTGGAGTTTCACCTTTATCAACTGTAATTTGTCGATGAAGATAGATTTTCTCTTCGACAGGATCGCGGAAGAAAAATGAAATAACTGTTGGATCATTTTTAATTCCTAAGTCAAAAGAAATTAATCTTTCCAATTTATCGTTTTCTCGTAAGTCAATGTCAGTAGCCTTATAAGTAGGCCACTTCAACAATGGGAATACTACACCTTTTCCAACCAAAGGTATACCGTTCATACGGCATTCTCGCTCCCAAGGCATAAAGTCTCGAGCCAATTGCTCCCGTTCTTTCTTGGAAAAGAATACCTCACCCCATTCGTTCTCATAGGGAATATCGTCCCAGGTTACCCGTACATGGCAGTATCCTTCAACGTTATCCCAGAACTTCCTGACTAATCCTGAGAGTCCTTTGAGTGGGGTAAATGAACAAATAACCTGTCCGTCTCTAGCCGCTGTACGGACAACAAGCTCTGAGAATGTTTCATCTGGTGGCTGCTCGTCCAGCACAACGAGGTCAAGTTCAAACCCTTGGAGGTGTCGGACTTGCTGTGTGTAGTTGGAGAAATAGAGTTTGGATTTTCCACCGGAGACGTGCCAGACTTCAATAGCCAACACGTTTGCTCCGTCCGTGCGTATGGATTTTTCATCTATTTTATCCCTCGGAATTGAACCAGAACCCAGCTTATAAGCCTGCTTAATATCGTCGCATCCAAGTAATTTGGACTGTAGTGTTTTTGCAACCTGCTCCCAGGATTCACCCGCTGCCATAGCAATAATGGGTTTATCCCAACGCTTACCCTTCCAATCATCAGGATAGATACCCGTCAAGTGATAGGCAGTCTCGTAGGTAGAAGCAATTGTTTTACCAGCCCTGTTTGCTGCGATCATTCCCCTGCGGGTATGCGTTGCACCGGTATCAAAAAACTTCTTTTGGTAATCAAAAGGTTTGAACCATTTGATGGCGTTGAACTGCATATCGTATGCAATTTTTTCAGAAGCAACCTTCATTGCCCGAAGTTGGTCAGCATCAAGATGCTTTAAATACTTCTTGCCACCAGCAAGTTCAACAAGATACTTTAACGAACGGTTTTTGTATACCGGAAGAATGTAATCACTAGCTTCACTTCTTGCCATATTGATCTCGTATGTCTAAGAAGATTTGAGCAGCCCTTGCAAAATAATAGACCTCTTCGGCAGAAAGTTTACGCAGAGTCTGAAGGTCTTTTTGAAGTATTTCCAAACTCTTTCTCGCGCACACTTCTGCCTGGGTAGACAGTCTGTCATTGAAGACCGAATGGATGTCTTCCATTAGGCCCACGGATCAGCAATATTCTTCTGAGAAATACTGACAATATCCCGATCAATTAGATTCCAAACGCCGCCGCCTTTTTCGCCAATCAGGTAGGTATACAGACCCCGACCTTTTTCGGTGAAAGTGCCATCAGGACGTTTCATCATTAGTTCTTCAGTACGAGGATCAATCCAGCTAATGCGCTCTGGTGTTGGCTGTCCGTATTTATTGATGCGAGTGCCAATAGCAACTTGCTCTAATGGGCCCATTACTTGATAGGTAATAGCACCATTTTCAAACTTGCGGAAATTGATCTGAACCTTCTTGTCCGATTGTGGATCAAGAGGATGAGGCATATTAGTTGCCCCAAAGAAATGCACCTGTGAATCAGGAGGTGGCAAGTCTTTATTGCGCTCTGGCAATTTACGAATATCGTCAACAGGAACTAATTCCTTTTTGTCAACATAAGGATTCTCGTCAGTCACAAACTCTGTAGGAACCTTCTTTCCTTCCAGAGCATTCTTTGCGACTAAGTATTGATCCTCTTTAGGTTTACCAATAAGGTCAAGAGAAATCCCAACCTTGTCATAGACAAATTGGGTTAACTCTTTAGCCGTGGGTAAATCCGCTTTCAACGAAGCAATATCATACGATGCCATACTATACCTTTCTATACTTTTGCTGGGACTGACGGGGTTTTAAACTTACCACCCTTACTAACATTATTTGTTGTTTGGTCAGACAAATGACGAACCGTAAAGGCTTCACGAACTGCTGTGGCTACAGAATCACGACGAGAATCATCAGAAGCTCGACCTTTGAGTTTGTCGTTGATGCCTTTAGAGACACCCTTACGCATCTGCTCACCACCGGAAATTACTTTGCCGTACATATAAACCTCACTTGAGATAATTGGTTGTCGACTTGCTCATGTAGCCATCATTGTGGCAAGCACCATCATAACCCTTGGGCTTCATTAGCATAACAGCTTGCTTGCGACCAGCGGTAGCACCAGAAGAAGTGTTATCAGTAGCACGGGAATGAGCAGGAGCGCCTTGATTGCCAGCAGGCTGCATCAGACCACCAAGCTTGCCAGTAACGGCAGTAACGCCAGAACTGTGAGAAGCTTCCATTCGACCAATGTTTCCAACACGATTAGGCGCTTGAGCCATTAGAGTCGGTGCTTTGTTACCAGATGTGTAGCTCATTTTGAACCTTTCCGTTTATTTTCTGCGTCACGTTTAATTTGGTACGCAATAGCCACCGCCTGGTCTTTAGGCTTTCCAGCCTTAATCTCAGTAGCAATGTTCTTACCTACCGCTTTCTTGGATTTCGATTTAACCAGTGGCATTTTATACCTTTCGGAGTGAATTCATAAAATCATCAAGGGCATCGTCTGCACTCATCTCATCTTCTTTATTGATGTTTTGAATGTGTTCAATGGAAATTATAGGCGCTCTTGAAGACTCAAACGTTGCCAGCTTCTCGGCAATCTTGGATTTCTGCTGGATGTCCAACTCGTCCGACTGCATAGCCTCAATCAAAACCTCCATAGCCGTCTTCAGCGGAGGCAGACCTTTAGCCATGTGAGCGTCATTTAATTGGTTAAACAAAGCACCATACTCGGTCACCCTGTTAACAATGGACTTAGGACGACCCTTGGGATTAAAACTTTCCCGAGGTTCTACCTTACCCGTAACCAAACCCATAGCCCGTTTCTCTGCCTTCTTCTTGGCGTATTGATCGCGGCTGTACTTACGCTTGGCCTCCGAGGAAACCATATCCCCTTCAGGTCTTATTTCGTCAAGCATTTAATACCCTCTTCAGTCCGTATCCAGGCATAAGACCCATTTACAGTAAATCCACGTTTTTTGTGAATCTTCATAAACACCTCAAACTCAGGCCGGATACTAGTTGAACAAATAATCGGCACACCATTACTATACGCCCACAAGATATGTTGGTCAATCATCTCGTTGATTAAACGTATTTTAACCCTAGCACTCAGTCCGTGGTCAACATGGTGAAACTTGGCATTGGATATCTCCTCAGTCGAGTAAGTCGTATACCCATACCGGTCATACCAACAGTACCCAACCATCTTACCCTCATCCCGACAAACCGCAAGAAACTCCTTAGACCGGTCAAATATCTGTAAGGTAGACACCATAGTCACATTCTTACGAAACAGGTCTTTGCTCTTCTTCAAAACCTCCCCCGTATCCACAAAGTACCCATCTGCCATCTCTACGATATCTTCCACATCCTTCAACGGATGCGAAAGAGTCCATACAAGTTCCATGTCTATTCCTTTCAACGTTGAAAAGTTTTTGTAGAAATTTTGGGAACGACTGAGTGGGCCCCCCTATTTTTACCCAGTTCCAGTCCTACCCCCCTCCGATTCTACACACACAAACCAGGTTGGGGGGGGAATAAACGTATTCGTGGGGGGGTCTCGAGGTAGGATTGACCAATGATGGGGCCGCATCATTTTGTGATTTTGAGCGAAGCGGAGAGCGAAGCGGAGACATGGCGCAAGCCTACAAGCTTGTGTGTCTGTCCCTACGTGATTTACTGACTTTCTCCAATGAAACACTGTCCTAGGTGCTAGGGTTTACGCGAGATAATCAACGTATATATCTGCCGATATTGGCCCAGGATTTGGGTTGTTTTTCTTTTTATGCAACTGTCAGTAATCAGACACTTTTTAAATCACTTTTGATTTTATAAGAAATCAAATCAATATAAGAATTCCATCTAACGAAAGATGCTAAACCTAGGGTTTTCCCTAGTATAAAAAACGTTGTTTATTCCTAAAATTCTGCTTGTGCAATGTCGCACACTACCTGGAGATTGACTAATGACTACTGAAGAATTAGAGATTGTGATCCGCACTGAAGATGGTGTACGTCTAGCAATAGACCAATGGGATGATGGTGGCGCATGGATCAGTATGCAATTGCGTGGTGCTAGTGCCAATGCAGTACTTACGAGATCAGAGGCGCAAAAGGTTTTCAACGCATTGCAAGCAATATTGGAGGCCACACAATGAAAACGTTTATTCGTAACCTTATCCATGCTGCACTGATCGCAGCCACTATCGGTTTCCCTTTTATTATTTATTTTTGGAGAATGTAATGTACTTTGATCGATTCGATATCTGCGAAGCTTATTTTTTAGCGTTTTCACATTGCCATGGTGGCCAATGGTCGCGAGAATATGCGCGCCTATGCGCCATGATGCGTTATTTCAAACCCTCGCCTTTTTTGTCAGTTGATTCGCTGTCAGACAATGGTCGAGAAATATATGAAAGTGCCTGCACTCGTTTTTTATCTGTTTAATTTATTGGAGAATGTAAAATGACAATTCGCATATCTGTGACATCTAAGCTCGACGGCATTCGATCATGGTCGCTGCAAGCGCTGGAAACGTGCCCTGGTTCAATTGAGAGCCCTGGCGTGCTGGTCGATGCGTGCAAAGGATGCTACGCTACTACTGGTAATTACAATTACCCGAACGTAAAAGCACCACGGGCGGAAAACAAACAAGATTGGCAGCGCGTGGAATGGTGCGATGATATGGTCGCTGCATTGGAAAACGACCGTTATTTTCGTTGGTTGGACAGTGGCGACCTTTATTCTTTGGCACTAGCGGAAAAAGTGCTCGAAGTAATGCAGCGCACACCATGGTGCAAGCACTGGTTGCCGACCAGGATGCATAAATTTCCGAAATTTCGCATGGTGTTTGATCAAATGCGCCAATTGGACAATGTATCGGTTCGTTTTTCCGCCGATTCTATCGATGGATCATTTACACCAGGGTTGCACGGTTCGACCATTGGGCCGGATGCTGCAACATTCCAGGCATTCCCTGGCGCATCATTGTGCCAAGCATACGAACATGAGGGCAAATGCAGTGGATGCCGTAACTGTTGGGATCGGGAAATTGATCTAATATGTTATCCGGCACATGGTCGCAAAATGCTAAAAGTCATTAGCATTCGCAGCGCCTAAAGCTTAAAGCTTCAAAGTAACAACCCTCTAGCGTGAGGGTTTTTTCGTTTGTGCGCCTGGTTTCCAGTGCGCCGGTGGATCAGTGCGCCTATTTTGCGCCGGTGTATCAGTGCGCCGATTATGGGGGATTATGGGCAAAGCATAAAACGCCGTTTTTAACGTTTTTTAGGGTTTGGCTAGATACCTATTGCCAAGCATATAAAAACTCTAAAAACGTAGTTTTAATCGATCCTAGAGGGTTTCACAATGGCATTGCAGCGAATATTGCACCGATTCAAAGGGCAAACGGTATACGAATTTTCTAGTCATTTTGCCGATTATTTGTGTTTTTCGTTGTTTTTCCGACGATTTTCGTCATTCCGACCACATTCTGACCTAAAAATTTACGTTTTCCTGCAAAAAAGCAAGAGCCCCCACCCCCAAAAAATTTGAAGTGCTTATTTTAGGAAAGTCAATTTATACGTTGTTTGGTCGATCAAAGATGCAATTTCATCACATAGGTTCTGAATCTCGCTGTCTTGCGGAAGCTGCTTCCTTCCTTCTGCAAAATACTGTCCAAAAACTTGCAGTTCTTCCAATGCTGTGGCTGCTGGGCCATGATATGTGGTTGGGTATTCCAGGATCACCGCATACTTGCCTTGCATTGACTCCAGCAAGGTGTCTACCAGGTCGCTCAATCGATCATAAAACTCACCCAAGGCAATGTGGTCAGAATACGATTTTGCTTGCCAATGCAGAATGTGCGTGTTGGTTACTGTGTGCAGGATGGTCAGAATGAAATCGGCTACAACGTCCATGATATTCCTAAATGTGTTAATACGTTTCTTGCGGCATTCACCTTCCAGGGGCGAAGGGTTGGGGTTCGGGCTATTTTAATCCACTCCACAATCTGACGCAAATGGGCTTGTTCGAAGGCATTTTGTCTATCATCATGGGATGCACTGCCTTGATCTAGCCACTTGTGGCAAGCTGCACACCCCCACACTGTATGGCAGTCAGAGGCTTTTTGCCCCATTCCCTTACCATCAGAGCCTGAGTTACTGTGACACGCCACAATTGTCTCGACCCCCCCCTGGCAAAAATTCTCGACCCTTAAAAGGCACTCTTCCCCTTGTGCCAGTTTTAGCAGTGACTTATCCCTATAAATATTCATGGTTCTTTTGTATAACTTTGAAATGCTGGTTTTGGCGGTGGATTTCCATTACAGGCATGGCGGTTAGCCTCTTGCAATGATTTCCAAGCCCAGTTGCAGTTTGAGCAAACGTAATAAGGTGGCTCTGAAGATGGTCTTACTTGTTTAAGCATATTATTTTTCGTAAGTAGCATCATAAAAATGCAAAAGATCACACTCTACGTCACCGCCTTTTTTCAATATTTCTACTGATTTTGCAACAACGCTACGAGAACTTAACGGAAATGATTTTTGCATTACATAAATCAATTTATTAGTTCTATTGCGTTCTACAAACGTTTCTTCACATTTATCGGTTACTTGTTTGTCAAGATTAGCTATGGTTCTTTCTAATTGCTCAACAAGCGCTTCTAAAGCTCTAACTTCAATAGACTTTGTCATTACATCCTCATTTCTGTGCGTTTGGTGTATTCCTGAGTCTTCCAAACCTCGATCTTGAGCTTTGCAGCCTCGAGCAGATACTTCATGCGTTCTTCAGTTTCAATTGCTACTTTCATGGCATCTAGTTGTTCTTTGTAGCGTGGATGGCTATAAGCGTAAGTGTCTTTGGCTCCCAATGTTGAAGCAGTAGATTCGTTGATCAAAGTGGCTTTAAGGTATTTCAAATAGTTCTCAATGTGAACTCTGTTGCTCTTGGCCTCTGCGTACACTCCTGCGTTTTTTTGGATGTACTCAATTGCGCGGGTTGGGTCTATGTCCATACTATTCCTATAAGTGCTTGTCTATCAGTGCTTGGACACCGGCTTGGATGTCTCCATTGCCCATCTCAAGCAACGACATTCGTTGAATGTTGTTCAAACGCAGGTCAACCACTGGAGCTTTTTCCCTTGGTCTTCCTGCGCCTGGTCTAGCTCCACCCCATTGCTTTCTGGGGCCAACCATCTCAGCCCTCAGTTTTTGCTTGAGCCAACTTGGTTTTGCCACGTTTGGTCATCTCCAATGCTTTGCTTGCCAAAAGGGTTGCATCTTCACCGGCTACTACTTTCTTTGCTACTTCTACCAATGTCTTGTATGTATCACGCTGATGCATACGGTACAAACGTTGATATTCAATTGATGTCATGTTCATGGTTGGCTTTCTTCACGGTACTTGTGGTCAATGTAAGGATCAATCCCGTCCCAAAATAGACGTTCATTCACCTCTCCTTCAAAAAAGTCTATGATTTCTTGATGCAAGATTTCCATAAACTCTACCCCTTTATGCTTAATCGAAATGACATAAGCATGAGTGGATTCTTTAGCGTCAACCCAATCAATCTCGTATTCGATTAAAAACGTTGCGCCTTCGTAGGTGTATTCGGTAGTGTTCATTCTGTCACCTCAATTGCTACATAACGTGTTGCACGTTCAACTGCTTGCTTCAACGTAACACGAGTGTTTATCATGTTAAGTTTTGCGTTAAACAAGTCATTGGGCAATGGTTGAGGCAAGCTGTCAAAGTAGACAAACAGACCCTCTACTTCTGTGTGCATATCAACTAACATCTTCAGGGAAATTGTCGTCATTAAGGGCTCCAAGTTAGATCAGCAAGTCGCTGACGAACAGGATGTTACTACGTTTTTTACGTTTTTTCAGACTATTTTCTAGGTGTTTACCCTAATATACAACGTTGAAAAACCGTGTTAACGTCCAGAAATGAACTTAGAACACCTTGAAACAGAATACGCCGAACAGTTAGTCTCGGAGGCCATAGACCGTGCTAGTAGCTACTCCCAGGAGCATGACCTAGATGCTGCTGTGATTGGGCTGCTGGTCAGGGCGCTTGAAGTTGCTACCCAAAAGATCATCAACGTTAACCAGGTATACCAATGACATATCTCACACTCGAAGAATCCCAATGCTTAGGAAAGCACCAGTTTCCAACGCATAACATTGCCAAAGGCAGCATAAAAAAACACTCGTCCGATGCGCTCGAGGTCTTTAAATGCCCGCACTGCGGCTTCTACCATGTAGGCCATGCGATCCCCAAACAAAAAAACTTTAAAAGATCGCCAAAGTAATATATTATGGGGCCACGGCTACCTTTAGCGGGGGAAAAGACGTCTTATCACCGTCCTGCCGATGACTCCTTTCAGTGATAACAAACCGTGATAAAGGTTGCAAAATGCACTACTACCAGTTCAATATTGGGGACTATCAGTCCCATACATCTCACCTTTCAGAGACAGAAGATTTGGCTTACCGCCGAATGCTTGATTGGTGCTATCTCCACGAAAAACCGTTACCAGTAGACCCTGAAGAAATTTCAAGGTTGGTTCGTATGCGAACGCATAGCGAAAGCATTGCCATCGTATTGGAAGAGTTTTTTGTCAATCAAAACGAAGGTTGGTTTTCCGAAAGAGTTAACAAAGAAATCCAGCATTACAGAGACAAAATTGAGAAGGCTTCTAAGGCCGGTAAAGCGTCTGCTCAACAGAGGTTCAACGGACGTTCAACAGATGTTCAACCAACCAATAACCATAAACCAATAACCAATAACCAAGAAACAATAAAGAAAGAAAAGATAGAAGCACCGGCTGGTGTAACGCCTGAAACTTGGGCAGCCTTTGTACAACAGAGAAAAACGAAGAAAGCACAGATTACGCAACTGGTTCTAGACAGCATTGCTAAACAAGCATCTCTTGCAAGCTGGAGTCTTGAAGATGCGTTGAAGGAAATTGTTGTTCGCAACTGGACATCTTTTAACGCTGAGTGGGTTAAAGGTAAACCAAAAAACGATTTTATGAAAGGTTTGATATGAGAGGCCATGAACACATCATTGAGTTACGGAAAAAACGTTTGCTTCCGGAAAGCATCTTTATCCAAGACTACCCAACCCCTCTGACAGACTGGTTTGAACACGGAGATTACCCTCATGTCTGTGTTGATGGTGACGTAATAGAAACCCTTGATTTGCGGTTTTTAGTGGGAACAGTAGTCCACATATCAACGGAGTCAGAAAGTCGCGGAAAAGCCCTTTTAAACGCCTGTGTGAGACATGGTGCAACGACAGTCATTGCTTGTCAAACAACAAAAGTAATGCCGGAAAAATGGGAAGTGTCTTGGATGGAGGTTTTCAATGGCTAATTACCTGGACGACAGTATTGATTTCACACAGTACTTGAAGGAAACAGACAACCAAACCAACGTAAAGAGTGCTGCTGTTTACATTCCTGCCATAAAAAAGCAGATGCGGGACTCTAGCAAAGAACGGAAAGTTTGGATGCCTTGGACGAAAGCAAACGATTCTTTCTACTTTCGACCAGGAGAGGTGACAGTCTGGGCAGGGATGAACGGACATGGCAAGTCCCAAGTCACTGCACAGATAGCAATGCACTTGTTGAAACAAAAAGAAAAAGTCTGCTTGGCAAGCTTTGAGATGAAACCGGCTCAAACAATACGCCTGATGGCTCGGATGTTTATCGGAACAAACCCTTTCACCCCTGAGTACCAAAATGACGAAGGATATGAAGTTCTCGACCTCTTGTTAGACAAGTTTGGTGCTTGGTCTAAGAACCTGTGGATTTACGATCAGACTGGTACAACAAACGTTGAAACCGTAATCGGTATGACTAGGTACTGTGCCAAAGAATTGAAGATTAACCACATCTTCATTGACTCACTAATGAAGGTTGTTGGTAGCGAAGAGGATATGACCGGACAGAAGATGCTGGTAGCGGAATTGTTCTCAATTGCAAAAGACCACAACGTCCATATCCACTTGATACACCATGTACGCAAGCCAGCTAACGAGAACGTCATTCCTGACAAATATGACTTGAAGGGTAGTGGCTCGATTTCCGATCAGGTAGACAATGTCTTTACAGTGTTCCGAAATAAGGCCAAAGAGGATGATGTACGAAACAACGGAAAATTTGGTACAAAAGCTGCCGAATTTGACTCAATCCTGAAGTGCTGTAAACAACGGCATTACGAAGGCAGTGGTGATGGTGAACCAGCCATTTCGTTGTGGCTGCACAGGGACTCAGGGCAGTTCATTGGACAGCCCCTTGATCCTGTTTTTGTTTATGAGTGACAGGGATATTTTGGAGAAAGCAGAGGCCAGAGTGCTTGTTCCGTCTTACTACGCTACTGTTAAAAAGGTAGGAAAACAAGAAGCAGCACTCTGGCTAATGAAACGAATCAGGGACATAGAACGCCACTACGGACAAGGATTTGAACGAAGAGTCAGAACCTATATGCGTGAAGTGGATGAACAGGAATTGCTCAATGATTGAATTTAAAGTACCAGGTGAACCCAAGGGAAAGGGTAGACCAAGGTTTTCTCGAGTAGGAAACTTTACCAAGACCTATACGGATGCCAAGACCAAGATGTACGAGGAACAGATAGCCTCTGCTGCTCGACTACAGATGTACCCTCATGAACCGTTAGAAACGCCGTTAAACGTGACTTTAGAACTTCATGTAGGTGTACCAGTGTCTTACTCCAAAAAACGTAGGTATGCTTGTCTAACAGGCGAGGAATGGCCTACAAAGAAGCCCGACATAGACAATGTTGCTAAAGCCTTCTTAGATGCAATGAACGGCATTGTATACAAGGATGATGTCCAGGTGATCCGACTCTATGTCTCCAAAACGTACAGCATTGATCCCCATGTCCATATCACAGTTCACGAGGTTTTGCCATAAGGGTAAACACTTAGAAAAAAGTGGTGAAAGTTCGTATAACATAGCGTTTCCTCACAACGAGGAACTCAGACTTTAAATATCGTATAGGAGTTGAATATGAAATCGTTGATTGAACAGTATCGGGAAGAATTCCAGGGCATAGAGTATTGCTGCTACTGCATGGAACCCAAAGATGGCAAGCACTCTTGCTGTCAAGAAAACCACTTTATCCCTTTTGAAGACTTTGATGATGTAGATCAAATACACATCATTGACGGGGAAATCGCACTTGCTGTCTGGCAAGCTGAAAAACAATTGGAGATCGCAAATGGACGTTAATACACTACTCAAGCTCAACGTAAACGAGCATACGGAAAAGAAGGGCAACCTTACTTACCTGTCTTGGGCATGGGCATGGGCTGAAGCACTCAAAGCCGATCCTGCTGCTCACTTCCAAGTACAGATGTTTGGCGACAAGTGCTGGATCGACATCAACGGCACTTACATGGTATGGGTAACAGCAACCCTGTTTAACAAGCCTATAACGTGCCAATTGCCGGTCATGGATCACCGCAACAAGGCTATACAGCACCCTGATGCTTTCGCAGTAAATACAGCCATCATGCGCTGCATGACCAAAGCATTGTCGTTGCATGGTCTTGGCCTGTACATCTATGCCGGTGAAGACTTGCCTCAAATGGATACAGGATTGATCGACCAGGTTGTAGAGGCCATCAAAGGTCTACACGCCAAGAGTGACTTGGCAGGAATGTACGGAGAATGGGAATCCATCTCTGACAACGATGTTAGGCTTGCAGTGTGGGAAGCACTCAAGATTGACAGTAAAGTACGCGCTGCTATCAAAGCGTTCAAATCTAAACTTGATGAGGTAAATAATGGCTGAATATGACAACACAAACAGAGGTTCACTTTTTAAGAACACAAAGAAAGAGGAAGACCGGCATCCTGACTACAACGGGTCTATCAATGTAGAAGGTACAGAGTACTGGTTAAACGCTTGGATCAAAGAGTCTAAAAAAGACGGTACAAAGTTCTTTTCTCTTTCTATCAAAGAAAAGCAGGACTCCCCCCGTCAAAGTTCTGCACCAACCCGTAAAACAAAGGTCGATGACGATCTTCCATTCTGATGAACACACTAACTAACCCCAAAACTGGAGAAGTACTAACCGAGACACCTACTTGCTGGGTATCTACTACCGGTGAAGTGCTTCTCAAAACGAGCAATGATTGGTTCCAAACGGAAACAAAACAACGCAAACCCTCCCCTGACTTTAAAGGAATTATTGAATATGATTACACTAATATTTTCGGTTGAAGAAGTTAACTCAATCCTGTCTGCTTTGTCTAAGTTCCCATACGAACAAGTCAAAGGACTGATTGAGAAAGTACAAGAGCAAGCAACACCCCAGGTTCAACAATCTGCCGGTTTGAACGAATAGTAATTAGGGGGAAAGCGGATGCTGATACAGGGGACTGCGGAACGGCGGTCAGTCAGTGCAGCGAGTACCCCGACTTCAAGGAATAGAAATGAAAAAGTTAATGGAATTGATGAAAGAGCCGTTCAAGAAACCAACACCACTTGAATTGATAGCTCAACAGCTTACAGATGCCCATATAGACCTGTTGCAAGCAGAACAAGGGGTTGACTACGCTAACAGCATTGTCTCGTATAACAAGACCGTTATAGCCCGTTTAAACCAACGCATACAGGAATACAAATGACAACATGGCCCTTCCCACTAAAACCATTGCCTGATAAACCATATCAGCGCGTACCTTTTAATCCTGATAACTACGAGGATGCACCGTTATGACTGAAGCAGACATCAAACGAATCAACGAAGCTTATACAAAACAAACGCTTTACCAAGATCCTATAGATGACTTTGCTGCAACATTCAAGGGCTTGATTGCTATGATATTTGTTGTAGCTGGTGTGGCAATGATTGCCTATGCGATATGGGGGAAGTGATGACTACGCTTGGAGCATATTTGCGCGGGTTAAGACTGTGCCAAACGAATGTGTCATTGGAAAAAATGTCGGTAAAGATTGGATGCACAAAGTCTTATCTGTCTGACGTTGAAAATGACAAGATTGTGCCTCGGCTATCTAAAGCCAAGGACATAGCAAAAGGATACAAAACAAGCCTAAATCAAATGGGGAATTATTTATGAAGACCTGCCCTAACTGCGGAATGGCGAAAGGGATGCACGGCAGCATATTGCCGGGTTGTATGTGCCATTGGACGCCACAAGAAACTGACTGCTATGGTGACGGAAACGTGTATCGCGGTGTTCGCAGTCGTGATAGCGAACGCAACACTTTCAAACCAGACTACAACACCGAAGCTGTGCTGGTTGAAGAAATACAACGCATGGCTAAACGCATAGAGGAACTAGAAGCCATGCTGGAGCGCCAAACAGCCCGCATCGTTGAACTGCAAGAACACATTGAAAACTTTGATGGAGAAGACAGATGAGCAGAGAAGACCTTATACGCATAGCCAGAGAAGCTCGTATGCCGTACTTTTACCAAACCTTTGAGATTGCAAATCTTGATGGTCTTGAGCGTTTTGCTAACCTCATTCGTGCAGATGAACGCAATCGAGCCATGCGTGAAAACGCTTATGTACTTGCTGAACGAGAGGCGTGTGCCGCCAAAGCAGAGCAGGTTGGTCAGCATAAAAACCATATTGGTATAGCCGCCGCAATACGCGCAAGAGGCCAACAGACTTCCGAAGGGGGAGCAACATGACAGGCTACAAATCTAAGAAGGCAGCGGCACAAGCCTTGGCACAGCCAGAGCAGGAGCCTGTGGAGTACTGCACGGCCTATTATTGTGCTGGAGACTGTGGGCAGCCACACAACCAAAAAGAAATGCAAGAGTTTCTTCGGGCACAGCCAGCGCAGGAGCCTGTGGCGTGGATGAACAAGCACGGGGATTGCAAAAGCGCCGTATTTATAGAAGCAGAAGCAAGCGCTAAAGAAGAATACAACATACCTCTTTACACCAACCAAATACTGGAGAAGAACACATGAAGCAGGTCAAAATTTTTGTTGGCGTTGATGATTACGAAGTTGGTTTGTTGTTTACATGGAATGAGTCTGAAAACGCATGGGTCTGCAAAATGGATGATGACTTTATGCAAGAACTTGGGCCTTTGCTTTTGGAGGAAAAACCATGAAAATCGTTGAAATTAAAGATTACGCATATCCCTGCATGATGGCAGAAAAAGCAGTTAAAAACGTTTACGAATTAATGCTAAAAAACGATTCTGATAAAGCAATAGAACAATGTAATATTGCAATGCAAGAAATAATCAACATCATTAATGCTATCAAAAAATGAGCTTTACCCCAAGAAACGATAACTCCAAATGCTCAAATCTAACCACGGAATTATAAGAACGCTTTTAAAAAAACATAATGATGGCTTAACTACTATGGAAGTATCATTAATTTTAGAAAAAGACTCAAACCATATTAGGCAAGCTCTAAGAACAATGCCCGATACCTACATAGATCGTTGGACACAAGCACAGTACCAAAATCCTTCAGAGGCTGTATGGTGCATAGTTGTCCCACCAGAAGATTGTCCTAAACCTGAAAGGAAGAAAAGTGAAAGACCTACCAAACTTCGCAGCGTGGAGCAACGAGAACTTAGCCAAATTCTGCATGGATTCGTACATCAGAATGCAAGAACAACAAGCTGATATACAAGAACTTAAATTGTCTCTTAAAGAAGTGTCAGAGGAAATAACGGATATCCTGGCAATCATTAAAAAACATTTCGATTAAAAAAGGGGGCCAATGCCCCCTTCTCAATCCATTGAGTTAAATTACTCAACGCACTTTTCTACTTCTTCGCACTCATACCAATCGTCAGACTCTTCGTCGTAGAAGTACCAAACTTCATTCTCTTCGTCAAACCAGTACGCAACGCCTTCGTCGTCAAACTCGTACTCTTCGTCTTCTTGCTCGTCGTCTTGCTCGTCTTCTTCTTCCTCTATTTCATCCACAAATCGAACAAAATCGTTCAACATTGCCAGCTTCCAGAAAGAATCGGTAGAAATTTCAACGCTCTCACCGAAACCAAAGTTAATAGTCATCTCAAATTCCATGATCTGCTCCTAAAAATTGATGTAGCACCGCGCTACAAACACATCTTAGCTCATGTAAATTACAGACTAATACTTAGAAACGTTTATTACGTTTCCACGGAATTCAATGTGATTTTTGTCAAAAACCTGTACAAGTTCCGGCTGCAACAAGTGTCCTTTCCAAATTGTGAGAATGGCAAAACCACTTCTCCAGTTGGTAGGGTTGTCTTCTAGGTAATCAATGAATTGCGGGCCTACAGGGTCTGCAAGCGTTCCTGTGTCTACTCCATACCGAGTGCCGTTAAGATCGCTAAAAGGGGCTACCTTGAGGCTGTGGAGGTGTCCTGTGACGTAGCTCTTGCCGGACATTACCGAGTTGTTATAAACTGCGTGTATTCCACCCTTCCAACGATGTTTAATTACTACATCATCAGTCGCCCAGCAAGACCAGGCTGGAGTCCACGCTTGAAAATGATCTTTAAGCGTAAAGCCTTTTATGTGTGCAAACTCAGGCACACGATTCGCCAACGTATTCTCAAAGCGAGCATCATGGTTCCCAAGCGTCCAGATCAACTTGCATTGACTATTGCCTTCTTTGGCTGCTGTTTCTATCTCTTCCAACGAAGCTTCACAAGCTTTTAGCTCTCCAATCAAGCTAGGCTTACTGTCCCATCCAATACGAGGGAATCGGGATATGGAAGCACCGTCAAACGCATCACCGTTATTGATTACTGCTCGGGGTTTGAATTCTTTAATAGCCCACAAAAGACCTTTGAAAGCTGTAGACCGGATACCAGGCCAAAAGTGTGCATCACTAAAAACGATTACTTGTCCGTTAAGTAATCCAAGATTTGTACGGACATTGTACGGAACTGTTACATAGTCCTTTTGGTACTTCAGACCTCTAAAGTCCTCGGCTTGAAGAACAATGTTTCTTTTATTTTCTATGGTTCTACGTCTGGTATTTGCTCTACGTTCACTTATTCCAATAATTTCCGAAACTTTTTTTGCAGAACGGTGTTCATTCCATAGCTCTATAAAAACATCTTCGGAACAAGCTTCCTGTGGCATACAAACCTTTCGGAGTTAATTCCGGTTTATAACCTATTTACGTTGCATAAATAAGTTTTTACGAATAAATTTTTGTACCCTGCTTATCAATGATTAAAACTTGATTGCGAGGTTTGCCTTTTGGATCGTTGGGTACGCTGATGTGAGTCCAGCTATCAAACTCTCTAATTAGCTGGTCAAAAGGCAGTTTTGCAGCAATAATTGCTTTCACTACTTGGTCTGGAGTCATGCCTGGTACTCGGATGTCAGCAGCACAACCAACTCGATGTTGGCTTGTATCCTTGCTTCCTACGGCATCATTGACCTGTTTAGACCGAAAGGCAGAATTAACAATCACTGGCTTACCATCAAGCGCAGTCTTGACTTGCTCTAACAATTCTGCCACTCGAACTAAGTTTGCTTTTTCTTCAGCGTTTGGCGTATTGTCAAACTGCCGATGGTCGGTAACAGTTAGTTCTTCAAGGGTAAAGTGTTCGGTTAAGTTCACTTTGAAGCCACACCTTGAATTTTTTCAGCAGTACGCATACCACCCAAACCAAGCATACCTAAAAGTAAAGGCATCATAGTTCCGGTGTCCATCTGTGGAAACTTTACAGGATGTCCTGCCAAAGCAGAACCCCATTCAGCCAATGGGCCAACAACAAACTGCACTGCAAAGCCTGCACTGCAAACCCAGCCAATGCTAGGACGCCAACCGGATACAAAGACGCTCGAGCTTCCAGCTTCAATCTTATTGATGTCCATTTGTCCTGCAAGCTGGGCTAATTCACCCGACTGCTGGAGCTTCATCAATTCAAGCTTGGCTGCTGCTTGTTGGGCAGGATCAGGAAAAACTCGGTCTAATACTTTGCCACCAATGTCAAGCAATGCGGATACAGGATCAAGAGCCATTTGGCTTCCCTTCTTCTATGTGTGAACCTACTTTAAGGCCCGAAAGCCAACCAATCAAACCACCAATAATGGTCTGAAATGCTGGGGATATGATTTCAAAGATTGCCTTGTTGTCTACTTCTTTAACAAACAACCCATGTATTAAAGCACCTATTAATGAAAGAACAACGATGCAAAGTGTCGCGGTAACCATGTAAGTTACGACAGAAACCAACTTGTCTTTATCATTCATCTTGCTTTCTCCATAATCTTGGCCCTTAAAGCTGGGCTATCCGATGTTCCTGCCCACTCTGGCAAATTGTTCCAAATAAGCGTGTAGTCATCCACGCTACACTTTGACTTATCTAACCATGTCAGCATGACTTTATGGCGTTCTGCTGGGTCATGCGTTGACCAGGCAATGGCATATAACTCCTGTATAGCGCAACTCGTCTGCCTTGGCTTTGGCTTTGGCAATGGAGGAGGAGGCTCCGTAGACAGTATTAACTTGTCCTGTGCTGCCGATACCGTTACCAACATTAAAAGTAAAAATAAACGGCGCATTCATAATCTACTTAAAGCCGTGCTGTTTAGCAGAATCAAGAATGATGTAACCAATACCTACAACCAACATCCAAATCAACGAAGTTAAAGTCTTCTCGATGATTGCTTTACGAAGGGATATTGATTGAGCTTCTTTCTCAATAGCCATCCTAACCCAACGTTGTTCATCATCTGTCAAAGAATTAACAGCTTTGATATGGAGCATTAACTCCGCTATGAATTCAGCACGTTCTTCAGGTGACATGATCGTTCCTATCGGGTTGGAGGCGCTATACCACGGAAGCCCTGTCCACCACCGGTAGACCCTTGCGTTCCACGACCATAGCCAACTTTGTTAGCGTATTCTAGCCTTTTGCCAAACTCTTTTAATTGCTCTTGAGTCTCTCCAAGAGGCTTAGAGTAAGTAGCTGCTTGATATGCAACCTGGGCTGGTGCGGAAGCTCCTGCAAGCAATGATCCACCTAGTAAACCTAGATTACTAAAATCACCTGTTTCCTTGCCTTCTTTATAAGCAGACATAGCACCCAAAGCAGCAAGAGAAACACCAGCGGCACTAGCCAAAGCGCCAAGTGAAGCAAATCCTTTTTGAGCTTTAGCAATTTCTGCTGGAGAGGATGCAGTTTTAAGCTTGTCAGACCAATATGAATGAGCTTTGCTTACGTCTTCAGCGGTAGGCTTGTAATCAAAATTGCCTTTTTCATTAATTGCATGATTTGTTCCAAGAGCTTCATTCCAAAAATTAAGCAAATTTTGCTTGGGTTCTGGAAATCCACCTTTAGAAGTGCCAGCGGTTTTTACTTTTTTACCAGCCTCATTAAAAACATCTTCAGCATAAGTTCCGTAACTAAGCTTTACGCCTTCAGGCAACGTATTTTCAAAATGCCTTAAAAGTGCTTTTGCCTCTTCAGGACTTTTGCCATATTGCATATGTTGCAAAACACTTCGTTGTTCACTAGTAAATGCTTTTTTGTCTGCATCACTAAACAACGGCATCTTTTCTTTTACTGCTTTTTCTGCTGTTGCTTTTTGTTCTTCCGTTGGAATAACAGGAGCATTTGTTCCTTCAGGTGGAGGTGCAGCATTAGTTGCAGCAACTGGAGGTGTAATTTTTTCTTCTGGATTTAATGCTTGTTGCATTGCAGCAATACCAGGATTTGTATCAGTTGGTTTAACTACGCTAACAGGCACATTTTCAACTTTTGGTGCAACAGGCGTAACCGGAGGCGTTTCAGGGCCTACTGGAGGCACTGGTTCGTAAGGAGTAGGATTAGGGTTGTACCTTGGGCCAAATTGTCTTTTAATAAAGTCTTCTTTTGTTTCTGCTCCAGTGCCAGATGCAAGCAGCTTGTCTTTCATTGCTTGAACTGGATTAACTGTTTCTGCTGTTTGAGTTGGTGCAGGTGTTGGAGCCATATCAAGCATTGGCTCGCTAATTACAGGCTTGTTAGAAACGTTTAAATCAGGTTCAACTTTTGCAAACAATTCACTTTCAGGAGCTGCTGTAGGTTGCTTGCCAAAGAATTTTTCTTTTAAATTTTTGTATACGGCTTGACCACCTTTATAAGCTAAATATGCTTCAGGAACAGCTAAAGGATTTTCTTTCATGTAATTGAAAGCACCTTGCCCAAGATTTCCCGCTTGAGATGCAAGATCACTAGTAATGCCAGGAATTAGTTTTGCAGATTCAGTAAGGTCTGGAGAAGTAAGTTGTTCTAATCTTTGAACATCAGTCTCTTTGTTTTGTTTTGCACGTTTTGTAACATCAGGAAAGTCAGTTGGTTTTGGCAAAAGACTTGATCCTTCAGCAGAAGTTGAATCTACAGGTGTAGCAGTGCTTAAATCAAAAGCCATTATTTCACCTCAATAAATTGT
>Ga0007794_10000065_pt1 | contig 40970 bp, 40 predicted proteins | sample CryBogmetaGMA5M_FD_60365 | JGI IMG/M metagenome (GOLD analysis project Ga0007794, IMG submission 60365) | Freshwater microbial communities from Crystal Bog, Wisconsin, USA - MA5M | ecosystem: Environmental > Aquatic > Freshwater > Lake | place: Crystal Bog, Wisconsin, USA | collected 2009-07-06
AATACAACCTCTTCGTCGCCGTTTTCGGCTGCGAACAAACCTTGAATGGCCGCTGAAATTTCGTTGGCTGGTGAAGATTTTTCGATATAGATGTCAGCACCTGCTTCGATGCAAGTCTCTTCGGCTTCGCCTGCGGGCATGGACGAAATCACGACCAAAGGCACCGTGGTGTACATGCTCTTGACGTCCTTGACAGCAGAAGTACCTTTGACGCCTGGCAGCAACAAATCGAGCACAAACAACTCGGGATCACCATTTTTGATAATCGCGGCTTGCAATTCGCTGAATTTCTCTAATTCGATGACTTTCGATGCGGGGCGCATACGGCGCAACAGCATCGCAATTGCTTGGCGTACCAAAGGATGGTCGTCAATGATGTACATACTCATTTTTATTACTCCTGAATCAATATTAGTAGTTTAGCCCCATTGCGGACCGAACATCCTGCATGGTTTCACGGGCCGTGATGCGTGCTTTTTCAGTACCTGCGTCCACGATATCACGAACAATCTTGGGGTTAGTGATGTAGGGCTCAGCACGTTCGAGCATGGGTTGTTGCTCGCGCAAGATGGCGTCAATGATGGGTTGCTTGCATTCCAAGCAGCCAATACCGGCAGTTTTACAGCCTTGGGCTACCCATTCGCGTTGGCCAGCGTCGCTGTAGACGATGTGGAACTGCCACACAGGGCACTTGTCGGGGTTGCCGACGTCTGTGCGTTTTTGGCGTGCGGGGTCTGTGGGCATGCGCTTGACCTTGTGCTCAAGGGTGGCGCGGTCCTCGCGGATGGCGATCGAGTTGTTGTAGCTCTTGCTCATTTTGGCGCCGTCCAAGCCGGGCAACTTGCTGGTCTCGGTGAGCAGCGCATGCGGCTCAGTCAAGATAACCTTGCCCGTGCCTTTGAAATAGCCACCCAAGCGCTCGCGGTCTTGCGTGTCTAGTTCTGGGGCCGTGCCGATGTAGCCCAAAGCGCCTTCCATGGCTTGGACGTCACCGGTTTCTTGGTAGGCTTTGCGTGATTTTTCGAAGCGCTTCACGCTGTCTTTGGGCAGCTTGGCCAGTGAGGTTTGCACTTTTTCTTCGGCGTTGATTTCGCGCCCGTACAGGTGGTTGAATCGGCGTGCGGCTTCACGTGTGAGCTCCACGTGACTGGCTTGGTCTTCGCCTACGGGCACGTGCTTGGCTTTGTAAATCAAGATATCAGCGGCTTGCAGCAAGGGGTAACCCAAGAAGCCATAGGTCGCCAAGTCTTTGTCTTTGAGCTTTTCTTGTTGGTCTTTGTAGGTGGGGACGCGTTCTAGCCAGCCCAGCGGTGTTCCCATGGCCAAGAGCGTGAACAACTCGGCGTGTTCAGGAATGCGGCTTTGCAAAAAAATGGTGCAGGCATTGGGGTCAAGGCCAGCAGCCAACCAGTCAATCACCATCTCGTACACGTTCTTCTCGATTACCTCACGGTTTTCGTAGTGGGTGGTGAGTGCGTGCCAGTCGGCCACGAAATAGAAACAATCCATCTCGGATTGCAGACGCACCCAGTTTTTCAAAGCGCCGTGGTAGTGGCCCAAATGCAGCGCACCGGTGGGGCGCATGCCTGAGAGAACGCGTTCTTTCATGTTCAATGCTTCAGTAAAAATTCAAAGGGACTGAGCATGAGGCTCAGCAACTCAAAGGTCAGGGTCATGATGGGTGCCATCCACAAGGTGTCGACGACTTTCAAGACCACCAAGGCCATCACGATGTAAAAGCCGTAGGGCTCGACACGAGATAACCATACCGCTTGCTTCCAAGGCAGCAAGCCGACCAAGATGCGACCACCATCGAGCGGCGGCAGGGGGAATAGGTTGAACGCAAACATCACCGCATTCACTTTGACGCCTGCTTTGCAAACTTCAATGAAGAAGCGCTCTTCGACGCCTGCTGCGATCAATGCATACATGGCAAAGGCCCAAACAAACGCTTGGATGAAATTGATCGCAGGGCCGGCAAGGGCGACCCAAACCATGTCGCGTTTGGGATTTTTCAAACGACCAAAATTTACCGGCACAGGCCGCGCATAGCCAAACAAGAAGTTGCCACCGGTGGCCAAGAACAACACGATGGGCATGACCAGCGTACCCATGGGGTCAATGTGAGGCATAGGATTGAGCGTCACGCGTCCCATCATCCAAGCGGTGTCGTCGCCGCGCAGGTGTGCCACATAGCCATGGGCAGCTTCGTGCAACGTGATGGCAAAAATCACGGGCAGGCCGAAGATCAGAATGGTTTGAATCAGGTCAGGTAAATTCACAGTGTGATTGTCGCATTCAATACTTTGAGGCTAGTCGCTGGGCCGTTCACAGGCCCAAAGTGCTCAGCGGGCCGCGACCTTGGCGGATCACCTCGGGGTCACCCCCGCCGTCCATGGGTGTGAGGTCGACCACGGTGGTGGGTTCTAGCGGGCAAGCGCCGGCATCGATCACGGCGGCCAGTTCGTGCTCAAAACGGTCGCGAATTTCTTCGGCGTCGTTCATCGGGTCGGTCTCGCCAGGGGGGATGAGGGTGGTGGCTAGCAACGGTGCGCCATGCAACTCGAGCAAGTCGAGCAGGGTTTTGTTCAGTGGCACACGCAGGCCAATGGTTTTGCGTTGCGGGTGGCTGACGCGGCGAGGTACTTCTTTGGTGGCTTCCAAGATGAAGGTATAGGCACCCGGGGTGGCCGCTTTGAGCAAGCGGTATTGGCGGTTGTCGACCTTGGCGTAGTTCGCCAACTCCGACAAATCTCGGCATAGCAGGGTGAGGTGGTGCTTGTCGTCCACTTGACGAATGCGGCGCATCTGCTCCACCGCGGCTTTGTCGTCTAAGTGGCAGACCAAGGCATAGCTAGAGTCGGTGGGCACGGCCAAGATGCCGCCACGCTCGAGCAGTGACACCGCTTGCTTGAGCAAGCGCGGTTGTGGGTTATCGGGGTGAACTTGAAGAAACTGAGCCATGACCGTGTGCGCTAGCGACGCACTTGATTTGATTTATTGAATGCGATGCGCAAGGGCTTCCCAAACGGGGGTGAGTTGACCAGGCAACCACGGCAAGGTGCCTAGGTCGATGCGACTTTCGTTGGGGCTGTGGAAGTCACTGCCGCGTGAGGCAAAGAGGTCCAGCTCTTGGGCCATATCTGCGTAGACCACGTATTCGGCGGGCGTGTGGCTGCCAGTGATTACCTCGACGCCTTCGCCCCCGTAGTTTTTAAACTCGGTGAAGAGCGCGAACTCTTCGTTGGGCGTAAAGCCATAGCGTGCGGGGTGGGCAATGATGGCCATGCCCTTGGCTTGCACGATCCACTGCACCGCGTCTTTGAGCGAGGCCCAACGGTGTGGCACAAAGCCGGGATGACCTTCGGTCAAGAAGCGGCGAAACACCTCTGGTGTGTCTTGGCACACACCGGCTTCGACCAGAAAGCGGGCGAAGTGTGTGCGAGAAATGAGTTCGGGGTTGCCCACGTATTTGAGGGCGCCTTCATAGGCGCCGTGAATGCCAACCTTGGCCAAGCCTTCTGACATTTCTTGGGCGCGTTCGCTACGGCCGCCGCGTGTTTGGTGCAGGCCTGCGACGAGCTGAGCGTCGTGCGCGTCAAACCCAAGCCCGACGATGTGTACAGTTTTGTTGGCGAAGGTGACGGAAATTTCTGTGCCCGTGAGGTACTTCATGCCGTTGGCGTGGGCCGCTGCGAGTGCGCGGTCTTGGCCGCCGATTTCGTCGTGGTCAGTCAAAGCCCACAGCTCGACGCCGTTGGCTTTGGCGCGGACGGCAAGTTCTTCAGGCGTGAGCGTGCCATCCGAAACTACGGAGTGGCAATGCAGGTCGGCGTTCAAGATAGAGGTGCTCACGTTTTTATTGTAGGCGCGGCAACGCCTCGCGTGCATTCGCGCGAGTGACAGCGGCCAGCTCGGCTACCGAGATCCCACGCAGCTCTGCCAGCACCTGCGCGATGCGCGGTAACTCAGCGGGTTCGTTGCGGCCTTGCGGCTGACCTGCGGCGCGTTGCTCTGCTGTGGCGTAGAGCCAATGCGGGGGAATGTCGGGCGCATCGGTCTCCAGCACGATCGCTGAGAGCGGTAGCTCGGTGGCCAAGCGGCGCAGCTGCAACGCACGGTCATACGTCAACGCACCGCCAAAACCCAGCTTGAACCCGAGAGCGATGAAGGTCTGCGCTTGCTGCAGACTGCCGTTGAAAGCGTGGGCAATACCACCCACCACGGGTATGTCTCGCAGGCCTTTTAGGAGCAGGTCAGCGCTGCGACGCACATGCAAGATCACGGGCAGTTGTTGCTCTTGCGCGAGTTTGAGCTGCGCTTTGTAAAACAGCAGTTGCTTGGCCAAGGCTTCAGGCGTATTGAGTTCTGGCACAAAACCGTCAAGACCTATTTCACCCACCGCCACCAAGCGAGGGTCACCACGGTGGGCGTGTAGCGCGGCGTCAAGCTGCGTCAAATGCGCCTCGGTCGCTTGCGGTGTGAAAAGCGGGTGAATGCCGAGGGCATAGGCATCTTGCTGGGCGTGGGCCAACACACGCACCGCATCAAAGTTGGCCGCTTCTACAGCGGGGATGACGCATTGCGCCACACCTGCGGCACGGGCTCGTTGGTGCGCGGCGGCGCGGTCGGCGTCAAACTCTGCCGCATCGAGGTGCGCGTGGGTGTCGATGAAAAGTGGCGGGGAGTGTCGGCTCTTCTGCATTTGCTTTTCACAAAGTTGATCAAGGTCAAAACCGAAAATGGGTTGCAGTTTGATACTGACTCTAACAACAAGGAGTGGTTATGAGAATTTTGATCCCAGTCGATGGATCTAAGTCGTCTTTGAATGCCGTGAAGTATGCCGCGAAGTTGGCCATCTCGTTGCGAACAAACGATAGCATTACCTTGGTGAACGTTCATGATGACCATGGACTTCGTCGCGCGAAAAAAATCCTAAGCACGGCAGAAATTGATGATTATTTGAGAGCGATCAGTGATGAGGACTTGAAGGCTGCGCGTAAGCACTTGACCAAGGAGGGACTGCCTTTTGACGCTATCGTCAAGCAGGGCCATGTGTCGGAAGAAATTGTCAAAACGGCAAACAGTGGGAAGTTTGACATCGTGGTCATAGGCTCCAAAGGGCGCAGCGGCATCATGGACTTACTGATTGGTTCAGTGACTCAAAAAGTAGTGGCGTCTGCAAAGCCACCCGTGGTCGTGGTGAAGTAACGACTCTAGCGAAGGGTGTACCTAGACGGAGGATGCAGCCTCCGTCTAGTAGCGGTCAATGGCTGTTCGCTAAGAAACCACCCAAAGCGAATACGGAGTTCGGTGCTTTGGTCGTCATGGCGGATTGCGGCTTTTGGGCAAATACGCCGCGTTTTGGAGACTGGCTTGGAGGCACTTGTCCAGCTTTGGAGAGTTGCGTCGCAATCAGGCTATGTAAGCTGATGGACTGCATGTGGTCCTCCATCTTTTGGTTCAGGTGTGACCATAGATCTTCGGTCGACACGTAGCCGTTTTGGGCGGCCTCATCGGACACATCTTCTTTTCGGTCGGGGCTGTTCACCGCATAGATGATGTCAGCCACGCTGATGTGCTGGGTATCGCGGTGCAAGGTGTAGCCGCCGCCAGGGCCGCGCGTGCTTTCCACCAACCCGTGCTGGCGCATCTTGCTGAAGATTTGCTCAAGGTAGGAGATCGAGATGTGTTGGCGTTGGCTGATGGCGGCCAAAGACACGGGTCCTTGGTGCTGGCGCATACCCATGTCAATCATGGCGGTCACGGCAAAACGGCTTTTGGTACTTAAACGCATGGAATTCTCCTGTCAGTTTTGTGGCTGGGTTAATGTCAGCGCAAGATGGACTTTAAGCAGAAAATCACTTCGTGTAAATTCGTATTTATTGTTTTAATTATTCGAGAAAAACGAAGTGTAATCAGGCTATGAACTTCAAACACTTGTACTACTTCTGGGTCACGGCCCGCGCTGGTGGCGTGATGCGCGCAGGTGAGCAGCTACACACCACGCCGCAAACCTTATCGGGGCAAATCAAATTGCTTGAAGAAAGCTTGGGCCGCAAGCTGTTCCGTAAAAGTGGTCGACAGCTGGAGTTGACCGAGGATGGGCGAAAAGCGCTGAGCTATGCCGATGACATTTTTGCTTTGGGCTCGGAGCTGCAAGCTGCCATGGCAAACACCAAAGCGGGCGTGCGGACGCTGGAGTTTCGGGTGGGGGTGGCTGACTCGGTTGCCAAGTCGGTGGCTTATCGCTTGCTGGAGCCCGCCTTGTCGATTGCTGAGCCCGTGCGCTTGATTGGCAGCGAGGGCAAGTTTGCGGACTTGATGGCACAACTGGCCTTGCATCGGCTTGACTTGGTGATTGCGGACGAGCCGCTGTCCAAGCGCATCAGCGTGAAAGCGTTCAACCATGCGTTAGGCGCCACGCCCATGAGTTTTTTTTGTACCCCCGCATTACGCGCCACCTTGAAAGGCAATTTTCCCCAGTGCCTGCACGATGCGCCCATGTTGATTCAAGGCTCGTCGTCATCGGTGCGTCAGCAGTTGGACGGTTGGCTGGTGCGCCACAAAATACAGCCGCGCGTGGTGGGCGAGTTTGATGATGGGGCGTTGATGACGGCCTTTGGCCGAGAGGGGCGCGGGGTGTTCATGTCACCCGGCATCTTAGAAAAAGAAACCGTGGCGCAATTTGGCGTCGAAGTGGTGGGGCGCAGCGATGAGTTGGTGGAAGAGTTCTTTGCGGTGTCGGTGGAGCGCCGCATTTCTCACCCCTGCGTGGCTGCCATCACCCAGAACGCCCGAGGGCGTTTGTTCAGCGGTTGACCTTAATCGTTTTGTAGCGCGCCGGCGTTCAGGTGCAGCTGGCGGTCGCAACGCGCAGCCAATGCTGGGTCGTGCGTGACCAGCACAAATGCGGTGTTGTGTTCGCGGGCCAGTTGCAGCATCAAGGCGAACACGTGGTCGGCAGTGTTGCGATCGAGGTTGCCGGTGGGCTCATCGGCCAACACGCAGGCGGGGCGCGTCACCAAGGCGCGGGCAATCGCCACGCGCTGGCGTTCACCGCCCGACAGTTCGGCAGGGCGGTGGTGCAGGCGGGGACCAAGACCCACCGCTTCAAGCATGGCCTGCGCTTGGGCACTGGCGGCTGCGCGATCCATGCGGCGAATCCACAGCGGCATAGCCACGTTGTCGAGTGCGCTGAATTCAGGCAACAAGTGGTGAAACTGATACACAAAGCCGAGGTGTTGGTTGCGCAGGTTCCCCAAGGCGGTGGTGCTCAAGCCGGCCAAGGGTTGGCCCATCAAAGACACGCTGCCCGACGTGGGTGCGTCCAAGCCGCCCAAGACGTGTAGCAAGGTACTTTTGCCTGAGCCGGATGAGCCGACGATGGCCAGCGTCTCGCCCGCAGCGACGGACAGGTTGACGTTTTGTAGCACGGTCACATCCAGCGGTCCTTCGGTGAAGCGACGGCTGATGTGGTTGGCGATGAGGACTGGTGTGTGTGACATGGCAAGCCTTATTCGTAGCGCAAGGCTTGGGCAGGGTTGACGCGGCTGGCGCGCCAACTGGGGTAAATGGTGGCGAGGAAGGCCAGCACCAACGAGATGATGGCAATCGGCCAAATGTCGGCGGCTTGTGGGTCGCTGGGCATGCGGCTGATCAGATAGATGTCGCGTGGCAAAAAGCTCGCACCCAGCAGGTGTTCAATGGCGGGCACGATGACGTCGATGTTGAACGCCACGCTTAGGCCCATGAGCAAACCGACCAGCGTGCCCAGCAGCCCCACGGTCGCGCCTTGCACCACAAAGATGGTCATGATGCTTTTCGGGCTCGCGCCCAGCGTGCGCAAGATGGCTATGTCAGCGCGCTTGTCCGTCACTGTCATTACCAGCGTGGTGACGAGGTTGAACGCCGCCACTGCCACGATGAGCGTGAGGATGATGAACATCATGCGTTTTTCCACCTGCACCGCGGCAAACCAAGTGCGGTTTTGGCGCGTCCAGTCGCGCACGATGACGTCGGGGCCGAGTTGCACCGACAAGTCAGCGGCCACGCTGCGTGCTTGTTGGCTGTCTTTGATCTTCAGGCGCACGCCGCTGGGGGCTTCGAGACGGAAGATGCGTTGCGTGTCTTCGATGTGCAGCAGTGCCAGCGAGGCGTCGTATTCGTAATGACCTGAGTCAAAGATGCCCGACACATGCAATTGCTTCAGGCGCGGCATCACGCCAGCAGGTGTGACTTGCCCGCCGGGCGCGATGAGGGTGATTTGGTCGCCCACACGCACACCCATCGCCATCGCCAGTTCGCCGCCCAACACCACGTTGAAGCTGCCGGGCTGCAGGGTCGCGCGGACTTGCGGCGGGATTTGTAAAGTGAAGTCGCTCACTTGGGTTTCGGGCCCGGGGTCAATGCCGCGCACCATCGCGCCGCGCATGTCTTCGCCTCGCGCCATCAGGGCTTGTTGTGCCACGAAGGGGGCAGCCGCCACCACGTCGGGGTGCTGTTTGACTTGCGCCATGAGCGCGTTCACATCGGCAAAGCCTTCGCCGCCCGGCGCGAGCAGCTCAATGTGTGAGACCACGGCCAGCATGCGGTCGCGCACTTCTTTTTGAAAGCCGTTCATCACGCTGAGCACGATGATGAGCGCGGCGACACCCAGTGCAATGCCCAGCATGGACACCCCCGAGATGAAGGAAATAAAACCGTTGCGGCCCGCCACACGGCCTGCGCGCGTGTAACGCCAGCCAATCAGCAGTTCGTAGGGAAGTTTGGAGGAGGTTTGCATGTGTCTTGGATTATCTCGTAGCGGCTGGAGGACGGGTCTGCATCACGGACAATCCAAGCTATGACACCCACAACCCTGATTCCCTTTTCCCTTTGGACCGCCCACGGTCCTGAGTCATCGGTGTTGAGTAAGGCTGATTTGCCCCATTTGCGCACGTGGATAGCCCAAGCCCAGCGCGTGGAGGTGCAAGTGGACGAGGTGATAGAACCTTTGCTGGCCACCTTGTCGCCCCCGCATGAGCGCGCATGGGCGAATGCCGTGGGTTGGCCTGTGGTGGATGGCTGTTTGCCTTGGGCCGCACACGCGGCAACGGAACAGGGTTTGGCATCCGTCCCAACGCAAGAGGGTTGGGCCTTCATCACCCTGTGCAACTGGCACGTGGGCAATGGCCAAGTCACGCTGGGTGACCCCGCCTTTTTGCAGCTCGATGAGGCCACCGACGCCGTATTACTCAAAGCCATGCAAAGCTTCTTCGCCGAAGACGGCATTGCCTTGCACCCACATAAACCAGGCCAGTGGCTGGCGCAGTCACCGTTGTTGGTCGGCTTGCCCACGGCCTCGGTGGACCGCGTGATTGGTCGCAACATCGACCCGTGGTTGGTGGGCAGCCACAGCGCGGCCGAGCTGCTCAGCCCCGCCGCCAAACTGCTGCGGCGTTTGCAAAACGAAATGCAAATGTTGCTCTACACCCACCCTGTGAATGATGCGCGCAGCCTGACCATCAATTCGTTTTGGGTGCACGGCACGGGACCGTACATCCCCACCTCACGGACAGCCCCAGCGCTGGTGAACACCTTGCGCAGCAGCGCCTTGCAGCAAGACTTCATCGGTTGGCTAGACGCGTGGCAGCAGGTCGATGCCGAGGTGATCGCTCCCCTGCTGGCGCGCGTGGCCGCTGGTGAACCCCAGCGTTTGGTGTTGTGCGGCGAGCATGAATGCCATGTGTACGACAGCGCCGCGCCATCCCTGTGGCAGCGCGTGCGCAACCGCTTCGCGCCTAAGGCTTTAGACACCGTGTTGGCCGTTGCGCCTTTGAAAGATTAAGCCCCATGCAATTCATCCCACGCGACATGCCACCACGCAACATTTGGGCGCTTGAACAAGCAGGCGTGCATCCACTGCTAGCGCGCCTCTATGCTGCGCGCGGTATTCAAGATGCCGCCACGTTGGATGCCTCGCTCGCGCACTTGTTGCCACCCTCTGGTTTGAAAGGCATCGACGCCGCAGCCACGTTGTTGGCCGACGCGATGGCCGCCGATAAAAAACTGTGCATCGTGGCCGACTACGACTGTGATGGCGCGACTGCCTGCACCGTGGCCATGCGTGGCTTGCGCTTGCTGGGTGCCAAGCACGTGAGCTACATCGTGCCCGACCGCGTGGTCGATGGTTATGGCCTGACCCCCCCGATTTCCGAGCGCGTCAAAGCCAGCGGTGCGGATGTGTTGATCACTGTTGACAACGGCATTGCCAGCGTGGAGGGCGTGGCCACAGCGCGCGCTTTGGGTTTGCAAGTCTTGGTGACCGACCACCATTTGCCCGCAGCCGTGCTGCCGGATGCTGATGCGATCGTGAACCCCAATCAACCCGGTTGCACATTCCAGAGCAAAGCGCTCGCGGGTGTGGGCGTGATGTTTTATGTGTTGCTGGTGCTGCGTGCGGAGCTGCGCAAGCGGGGTGTTTTTACGGCGGAGCAACAACCTAAGTTAGATACTTTGTTGCCATTGGTCGCGCTTGGCACGGTGGCCGACGTGGTCAAGCTCGACGCCAACAACCGCCGCCTGGTGGCCCAAGGTTTGGCGCGTGTGCGCAAGGGGCAAATGCCGCCGGGCATGGTGGCTTTGTTTGTTGCGGCGGGTCGCCAGAGTGAGAAATGCACCTCACAAGATTTTGGTTTTGCACTCGGCCCACGCATCAATGCGGCGGGGCGTTTGGCTGACATGACGCTGGGCATTGAGTGCCTCAGCACCGACGACGTGGGCCGCGCCACCGAACTGGCCACACAGCTCGACCGCATCAACCGAGAGCGCCGCGAGATCGAAGGCGACATGCGCGAGCAAGCCTTAGCCCTCGCACAAGACATGTTCGACCCCGAAGAAGAACCGCCATCGGCCCTGTGCGTGTTCGACCCCGACTTTCACGAAGGCGTGGTGGGCATCGTGGCGGCCAAGCTCAAAGACTTGCACCACCGTCCCACCTTTGTGTTCGCACCCAGCCAAGCAGCGGGCAAAGGGCACGAGCTCAAGGGCTCGGGCCGCTCCATCCCCGGTTTTCATTTGCGCGATGCGCTTGACCTGGTTGCCAAGCGTCACCCTGGTGTGTTGATGCGCTTTGGCGGCCATGCCATGGCGGCGGGCTGCACCCTTGACGAAGAGCATCTGGGCACGTTTGAAGAAGCGTTGCAGCAGGTCGCCCATGAGTGGCTCGATGCCGCCACTTTGCAGCGCCGCTTAGAAACCGATGGCCCTTTGCTGCCCGAATACCGCCGCCCCGAGCTGGCCGACACACTGGCACGCGAGGTCTGGGGCCAAGGCTTTGCGCCACCCACGTTCAGCGAAGAGGTGGAGGTGTTAGGCCAACGCTTGGTGGGCGAAAAACATTTGGCGCTCAAACTTCGCCACCACGGTCAACCAGTGGACGGTATTTGGTTTGGCCGCGTCGACCCCTTGCCGCCGCTGGCGCATTTGGCATTTCGCCTAGAGGTGGATGAATGGCAGGGCAACAAGCGCGTACGTTTTGTGATCGAAGGCATGGCGGAATAAAAACAATGGCAACCAAGAAAAAACTCCAACTTCCTGAAGTTAACTTCTCTGACTACGGCGACATCCGCTACCTCCATCTTGGTACGCCGTGGGTGCAAGGTTCGATGAACATCGACAAGCCGTTTGAGATCGACCTAGAGTACGTGCAACGCATGATGGCGTGGCTCTTGTTTGTGGACATCGACAAAGTCGGCAAGCTCCACGCCATGCAACTGGGTTTAGGCGCAGCGTCGTTGACCAAGTTTTCGTTCAAGCATCTGCGCATGAAAACCACCGCGATTGAGTTGAACCCTCAAGTGGTGGCCGCCTGCCGCCTGTGGTTCAAACTGCCCGCCGACAGCGCCAAGTTGCAAGTGGTGTTGGGTGACGCTGCCGAGGTTGCCAAGCACGACCATTGGCGTGGTCAGGTCGACGCGTTGCAGGTTGACTTATATGACCACGAAGCGGCGTCGCCAGTGCTAGATAGCGAAGCGTTTTATGCCGACTGCCGCAGCCTCCTGACGGACGAAGGCTGCATGACCGTCAACTTGTTTGGCCGCAGTTCCAGCTTTGCCCAAAGCGTTGAGAAGATGGCCGCCGCGTTTGGTGCAGATGCGCTGTGGGCCTTCAAGCCCACCCGCGAAGGCAACACCGTGGTGCTGGCACAGCGCACGCCGAGCAAGCCTAAGCGTGCGGAATTGATGGCGCGTGCCGAGGCCATTCAAGCACGTTGGCCACTGCCAGCAACTAAATGGCTGCGTGTGTTCAAGCCTCTGCAAGCCTGAGGGAGCAAGGGTTTACCCCTTGTATTTGTCCTGTCAAAAATAGGTGGAACCCACATCAGGTAAGTGGCCCGCGTAACTCCATAATTCAACGCATATTTGCTTTTGAATAGAGGAGACGAAATGATCAAAAGTCAGAAAGACTTTTTCTCCGGCCTGATGTTCGCATCGGTCGGTGGCGGTTTTGCGTGGGGCGCAACCAACTACACCATCGGCACCGGTGCGCGTATGGGGCCTGGGTACTTCCCCCTCCTGCTCGGCATCTTCTTGGCCGTGTTGGGTGCCTTCATCATGTTTTACTCATTGGTAGAGCACACGGAAGACGGCGAGCCGATTGGCGCGTTCGTTTGGAGGCCCATCGTCTATATCTTGGGCGCCAACGTGGTGTTCGGTATTTTCTTGGCAGGCTTGCCCAGCTTGGGTGTTCCTGCCTTGGGCTTGATCGCTGCGATCTACGCCTTGGTCATCATTGCCAGCAAGGCCGGCGACACGTTTGTGTTGAAAGAGGTGCTGATCCTCGCCACCGTCTTGTCGGTTGGCAGTTATTTGGCTTTCATCGTGCTGCTGAAATTGCAGATGCCCGTGTGGCCCACCTTCATCACTGGTTGAGCCGGGAGAAATAAAAAATGGATTTAATTGCTAACCTCTCATTGGGTTTTGGTGTGGCGTTCACGCCCATCAACCTCATGTACTGCTTGATCGGTTGTGTCTTGGGCACCTTGATCGGCGTGCTGCCAGGCATCGGCCCTGTGGCGACCATCGCCATGTTGCTACCTGCCACTTATGCGTTGCCTCCTGTGTCGGCGCTGATCATGTTGGCTGGTATTTATTACGGCGCTCAATACGGTGGCTCGACCACGGCTATCTTGGTGAACTTGCCAGGGGAATCGTCGTCGGTGGTGACCACCATTGACGGCTACCAAATGGCGCGTAAGGGCCGTGCAGGCCCCGCCTTGGCAGCTGCTGGCTTGGGTTCGTTCTTCGCCGGTTCTGTGGGTACGTTGATCTTGGCGGCCTTCGCGCCACCTTTGACAGAACTCGCGTTCAAGTTCGGTCCAGCCGAATACTTCTCGCTCATGATCTTGGGCTTGGTGGGTGCGGTGGTGTTGGCTTCGGGCTCCTTGCTCAAAGCGATTGCCATGATCGTGTTGGGCCTCTTGATGGGCTTGATCGGTACCGACGTCAATTCTGGCGTGGCACGTTTCAGCTTTGACATCCCTGAACTCACCGACGGCGTGGGCTTTGTGGTGGTGGCGATGGGCGTGTTCGGTTACGGCGAGATCATTTCGAACTTGTCACGACCCGAAGATGAACGCGAAGTGTTCACGGCCAAGGTGGAAGGTTTGTTCCCCACCAAGGAAGACTTTAAGAACATGTTGCCCGCGGTGATTCGCGGCACAGCCTTGGGCTCGTTGCTCGGCGTGTTGCCTGGTGGCGGTGCGTTGTTGGCGGCTTTTGCGGCTTACACCCTCGAAAAGAAAACCAAGCTGCGCCCAGGCGAAGTGCCATTCGGTCAAGGCAACATCCGCGGTGTCGCTGCGCCTGAATCGGCCAACAACGCCGGTGCTCAAACCTCGTTCATTCCATTGCTGACCTTGGGCATCCCACCTAACGCGGTGATGGCTTTGATGGTGGGTGCGATGACGATTCACAACATCCAGCCCGGCCCACAGGTGATGACCAGCAACCCTGAGTTGTTCTGGGGTCTGATTGCCTCGATGTGGATTGGTAACTTGATGCTCGTGATCTTGAACTTGCCTTTGATTGGCATGTGGATCAAGTTGTTGTCTGTGCCTTACCGCTTCTTGTTCCCTGCCATCGTGCTGTTCTGCGCGATTGGTGTGTACTCGACCAACAACAACACCTTCGACATTTGGATGGTGGCCGCCTTCGGTTTCGTGGGCTACACCTTTGTGAAGCTCGGCGTGGAACCGGCGCCTTTGCTGCTCGGTTTCATTTTGGGCCCGATGATGGAAGAGAACCTGCGCCGCGCCTTGTTGCTGTCGCGTGGTGACTGGACCGTGTTTGGCACGCGTCCACTGTCAGCTGGCTTGTTGGCTGCTGCTGCGCTGCTCTTGGTGATCGTGCTGTTGCCATCTATCAAGTCCAAACGCGAAGAAGCCTTCGTGGAAGAGTAATGCAGTTCATTCTGTTGTGACTTTTCAGCGGCACCCTCGGGTGCCGTTTCTCATGGGTGGTCTCGATTTATGCGTCACAATCTTTGTTCACTGAAAGGCAGTTGAACGATGGACCATTTACAGCGATTGGCCTTGCACAACGAAGTGCATGCACGCCCTCCGGAACCCATGCCATCCCCGATGGCTATTTCGCATGTGGTCATGTGGGTCGACCGTGCGAGTGCGCAGGCCAGCCGCGCACACTTGGCGCAGCTATTGCGTGACCACCATTTACCTGCACCCGACGCACACACCAACCATGTGCGCATGGACTTAGGCGCGTTCCGTTTGCGATGGGAGCTGCACACCGAGTTTGTGTCGTGGACGTTCATGCGCCCTGCGGCAGATGATGTATTTGCCCACACCGAACCCTTGAACGCGATTCAAGGCGTGCCCCAAAAATGGTTGGCGCAGTTGCCGGGTGAGTGTCTGGCGCGATTGCATTTGTGGCTGTTGTCAGCATCGTCGCTCGATGTGCATCAGGTGCTGCCCAAGGTGCTGCATGAGGACACCTTGGTGGCATCGACTGTGGCCGAAGGCCACGGCGAGGTCTACACAGATTTTCAACTGCACCCCGATGGTTACTCACGTCTCGTGTTGTTGACGGGCTCGCTCACACCACGCCGACAAGGACGTTTGGTGCAACAGTTGCTAGAGATTGAAACCTATCGCATGGCCGCCTTGCTTGGCTTGCCTGCGGCACGCGAAGCCACGCTGGCGCTGGCCGATGCGGAGCGTGAGTTGGCCGCCTTGGCCAACGCCATTCGCAATGCAGATCGCACCGATGAGGCTGATTTGCTGGACCGCCTGACCCGTTTGGCGGGCGAGGTCGAGGGCCAATATGCGGCCACCCATTCACGCTTCTCAGCCACGCGTGCTTACTTCGAGTTGGTGGATCGCCGGATTCGGGACATTGCCGAGTCGCGCATGCCCGGCATGCAAACCATCGGTGAATTTATGGAGCGTCGTTTGTCGCCAGCGCGCAGCACCTGCGACTGGGCCGCACGTCGTCAGACGGCCTTGTCTGAACGCGTCTCGCGCATGAGCAACTTGCTGCGCACGCGGGTTGACTTCGAGCAACAACAAAGCAGCCAGCAATTACTGATCACCATGAACCAACGTCAAGACGTGCAGCTCAAACTGCAGTCCACGGTGGAAGGCTTGTCGGTCGCAGCCATCACTTATTACTTCACGGGCTTAGTGAGCTACCTCGCCAAAGGCGCGGAAAAGTTTGGTTGGCCGTTTGCATCCGACGTCACGGCTGCGTGTGCTTTGCCGTTCGTGGGTTTGTTGGTGTGGTTGTCGATGCGCCGCTTGCACAACAAGGTGTTTAAGAAATGAATTTCAATTTTTCCAACCCCTACACATCCACACGCTTGCCTGTGTTTGCGCGCAACGTGGTGTCCACCTCACACCCGTTGGCATCGCAAGCGGGTTTGCGCATGCTATGGCAGGGTGGCAATGCGGTGGATGCCGCCATTGCGGCAGCGGCCACCCTCACGCTGACCGAGCCGGTGAGCTGTGGTTTGGGTTCGGATGCGTTTTGTATTTTGTGGGACGGGCAACAGCTGCATGGTTTGAACGCCTCGGGAACTGCGCCTGATGCTTGGACACCCGCGTATTTCAAACGCAAATATGGCGACGACATCCAGACGCCCCCCAAGCGCGGTATGGACTCGGTCACCGTGCCAGGCGCGGTGGCGGGCTGGGTGGCGTTGAGCGAGCGCTTTGGCAAACTGCCATTTGAAGACCTCTTGCAACCCGCGATTGAAATCGCGGAGCGCGGCTATTTGTTGCCCGTGGTGGTGCAACAAAAGTGGGCGGCAGCCACGCCTGAGTTGCAGTCGATGCCGGGCTTTGCTCAGAGCTTTTTGCCCTGGGGCCGTGCGCCCAAGGTGGGGGAGTTGTTCCAGTTCCCTGCGGCCGCCAAAGGATTGCGCGCGATCGCACAAAGCAAAGGCCACGCGTTTTACGGCGGCGAAATTGCGCAGGCCATCGAGGCGTTTTCTGCGCAGCATGGTGGCAGCATCACCGCGCGCGACTTTGCCAACTACAAGGCAGAGTGGGTCACGCCCATCGCGCAAAACTACCGCGGCTACACGCTGCATGAAATCCCCCCCAATGGCCAAGGCATTGCGGCGCTCATCGCGTTGGGCATTTTGGAGAACTTCGACGTGGCTGGGCTACGCGTGGACGGTGTGGATTCGCAGCACTTGCAAATCGAAGCCATGAAGCTGGCCTTTGCCGATGTCTACCGCTACGTGGCCGACCCTCGTGCAATGGACGTCACGCCCGCCCAAATGCTGGACCCTAGCTACCTCATGGATCGAGCCAAGTTGATTGACCTGCACCGTGCCCAAGACTTCGGCGCGGGCAACCCCGTCAAAGGCGGCACGATCTACCTCAGCACAGCCGATGAAAACGGCATGATGGTCAGCTTCATTCAAAGCAACTACATGGGCTTTGGCTCCGGCTGCGTGGAGCCCACCTATGGCATCAGCCTGCAAAACCGTGGGCATGGTTTTAACGTCAATGCCCAAGGCCTCAACCCTGCCAATTTGGTCGCCCCAGGCAAGCGCCCGTTCCACACCATCATCCCGGCCTTCCTCACCAAAGACGGCCAGCCCGTGATGAGCTACGGCGTGATGGGCGCCAACATGCAGCCGCAAGGCCACATGCAAACCTTGGTGCGCATGTTGGACTACCAGCAAAGCCCGCAAGCCGCGTGTGATGCCCCGCGTTGGCGTTACAACGCAGGCATGGAGATCAACGTGGAGGCCGCGCTCAGCGCCGACACAGTGCATGGCTTGCAGTCTCGCGGCCATCGCGTGGCGGTGATCAATGACAGCTACCAAGACTTTGGTGCGGGCCAATTCATCTGGCGTGCAGGTGACCCCAAGATCGAAGGCTATGTGGTCGCCAGCGATGCGCGACGCGATGGTTTAGCTGCAGGCTTCTAGCCGTGATGATGCACACGCGGCGCTGCAAGCGCGCAAGTTTGGCTGCTGCCGTGCTGGCGCTATTGTCTGCATGCGCGACGCCCCAGAACGTGCCGTTGCAACCCGAAATCGCGACGGGCTTTACGCGCAAAGCCGACGTGGTCACGCACAAGTTTGCCGTGGCTACGGCAAACCCTTTGGCCACACAAGCAGGCTTTGACATTTTAAAAATGGGGGGCTCCGCAGTGGACGCCGCCATCGCTGTGCAAATGGTGTTGGGCTTGGTCGAGCCGCAATCGAGCGGCATAGGTGGCGGTGCGTTCTTGCTGCACAGCGCAGCGGGTGCAGCCAGTGCAGGGGCACAGGTGCAAGCCTTCGATGGCCGCGAGACAGCGCCTGCCGCCGCCACTGACGATGTGTTGCTCAACGCTGACGGCAAACCCCTGGCCTTCCATGAGGCCGTGGTGGGTGGCCGCTCGGTCGGTACGCCTGGAGTTTTGCGCATGTTGGCGCAAGCCCACGCGCAGCACGGTCAGTTGCCGTGGGCCTCGTTGTTTGAGCCTGCCATTGCGCTGGCAACACGTGGCTTCCCCCTTAGTCCGCGGTTGCATGCGCAGCTCAAGGCCGATGCCTATTTGCGCCTAGACCCCACCGCACGCGCTTACTTCTACCAAGCCAATGGCGAACCACATGCCGTGGGCCATGTGCTGCGCAACCCCGAGCTAGCCGTGGTGCTGCAACGCATCGCCAACGAAGGGGTGCAAGCCTTCTACACCGGCGAGGTGGCCCAAGCCGTGGTGCACAAAGTGCAGCAGCACCCCAGCAACCCGGGTCGGCTGACCTTGAGCGACTTGGCCAACTACCAAGCCCAAGTGCGCAAGCCCCTGTGCTTTGACCATGCAGCCTTGGCCCGTGTGTATCGCGTGTGTGGGTTCCCGCCTCCTAGCTCGGGCGCGATCGCCATGGGCCAAATCTTGGGTATGTTGCAGCACACACCAGCATCGCTCTTCGCGTCGCCCACCGACATGGCGGATGGCAACCCCGACCCCCGTTGGTTGCATCTGTATGCCGAGGCCTCGCGCCTCGCCTTTGCAGACCGTGCGCAATACGTGGCCGACCCTGACTTTGTGAGCGGCCCCGGTGGGGATTGGCAAAGCCTGCTCGCCCCGGCGTACCTGCGCGAACGCGCCAAGTTGATTCGTCCGACCGCCATGCCCCAAGCCACAGCCGGCGTGCCTGTGCGTGCGCAGCGCAGCAGCTTTGCGCCGATGGCGGATCAACCGGAGTACGGCACGTCCCACATCAGCATCGTGGACGGGCAGGGCAACGCACTGGCCATGACCAGCACGGTCGAAGATGCGTTTGGCGCGCGCCAAATGGTCAAAGGCTTTTTACTCAACAACGAACTGACCGATTTCAGCTTTGCCCCGCGCGATGCACAAGGCCGCGCCATGGCCAACCGTGTTCAGCCCAACAAGCGCCCGCGTTCTTCTATGTCGCCCACCTTGGTTTTTGACAAAGCCACCGGCCAGTTGGTGATGAGCTTGGGTAGCCCCGGCGGCGCAATGATCATCCACTTCACCACCAAAACGTTGGTGGGCGTGTTGAATTGGGGCCTCAGTCCGCAGCAAGCCATTGATCTTCCTAACTTTGGCAGCGTGGGTGGGCCGGTGGTTTTGGAGAGTGGCCGCTTTGCACCTGCTACCCTTGCGGCCTTGCGCGAACGCGGCCATGAGGTGCGCGAACAAGCGTTGACCAGCGGTTTGCAAGCCGTGGTTCAACAATCTAACAACAAACAAACGGCGTGGGTGAGCGGGACTGACCCACGGCGTGAAGGTGAGGTGATGGGTGAATAAAGTGATTCGTATTGCAGTGGCACTGGTGATCGTTGCGCTGTCGGCGTTCTTTTCGTACAAAGCCCCGCACAGCCCCACGCATACAACGCCACATGAGTCAAGCAAGCCTGTGGCCGCCGCGCAAGAGGCCGCGCTGCCCGCCAGCAATTCGCCCATTGATTTCAAACACATCCTCGGCGCCGATTACAAACGCCACACGGGCGAACCCACGGGTGGCCACACCTTGCTTAATGGCGATGTGCGCGTGATCGACGGCACCGCCTCTGCGCCCGATGCCAGCGGCGTCTACCGCGCGCAAGTGCAAATGGTGGACCCCAAGCATCCGGGTGAATGGATCACCAAGACCGACCGCAACGGCAGCCCCATGCCCAACACCATGTTCCCCAAAGACTGGACCGCAGAGCAAGTGGTGAGCGAAGTCAACGCCGCTTGGTTCAGCCCGACCAAAACCATTCGCGGTGAAAAGTGGAGCGCACTCACACCGAGCGGTGTGCGTGTGGAAGGCTACCTAGAACCGCGCGTCACGGCGTATCCCGTCTACAGCAAACGCCGCTGACCGAGCGAAGCAACGCCATGCGTGACTTTCATTGTCTCTACCGCCAGCAGTTGCCTGTCCCCGGCTCGCACGCCGAGGCGGTGACATACCCCGCCTGCGAATGGCGGGTTGCAGGCGAAGTAGCCGCGGATGCGGCATGCCCGCTCAACCGCTATGTGTGCAGTTGGTTGACCAGCGACATGGCTGAGGTGTCGCGTTGCGATGAGGTGCTGCACGCGATGGCTGCGCTCGCAGCCGGTACGCGCCAAGAATGGTTCGCTGATGGCGATGCATTCAATCTGGACTTTCACGCGAGCGGCGTGCAGTTCAATCAAAGCAACATTGCGCCAGAAGACACCGCGTATTGGAACCAGCCCGATGCGAAATTCTCTTTGGCTGAGGTCGAAGCGCTGCTGCGTGTGTGGCGAGATTTTTTAGCGCAACCCATCAAGCACTGAGTGATGCGTTGCGCGATGCGCGATGCCGCCGATCAACGCGGCTCAATATTCCCCAAGCCCTCTTTGTGCTGGAGCGTTTCTCGCATCAGCGCGTAGCGCGTCATACGCTGGGCTTGCACCAAGCGAATCACGCGTTTGAGGGGTATGCCAATGTGGGCCAAGGTTTGGCTGGCGAGCATCAGGCTGCCCTCAATCACTTCGGGTACCACTTCGGCAGCGCCTGCGGCGCGTAGGTCTTCGAGGTGTTCGTCGTCGTGGGTGCGCACAATCACCGGCACGTGTGGGGCGTGTTCTTTGACCCACGCCAACACCTTGAGCGCCGATGGCAGGTCGGGGTAGGTCACGGCCACTGCCGCGGCACGGGCCAAGCCGGCGGACATGAGGCTGGCAAAGCGTGTGGCATCACCCAACTCCAAATGATGCCCGCGGTCGCGACCCATTTGTACTTTGTCGGGGTCGGAGTCAAGCGCCACATAGGCGATGTCTTCGAGCTTGAGCAAATCCACCAAGTTTTGCCCGCTGCGTCCGTAGCCGCAGACGATGACGTGGTTTTCGATCTTCAGCGAGCGCTGTGCCATGCCCGTGAGGGCCAGCGATTGCAGCAGCCAATCGGTGCTGATGAGTCGGTTGACGATGCGGTCGGCGTTCATCACCAAGAAAGGTGTGGCGATCATGGATAACACCATGGACGCCAAGATGGGGCTCATCCACGCCGCAGGGATGAGCGAGTTCTGCAAGCCCAGCGATAGCAACACAAAACCAAATTCTCCCGCTTGCGCGAGGTACAACGCGGTGCGTAGGCTCACACCCGCTGGCGCACCCGTGATGCGGGCCAGCACAAATACCAAACCTGCTTTCAGGAAAACCGGCACGAGCGACAGCAACAGCACCCAGCCCCAGCTGTCGATCAGCACTTCCCAATCGAGCTTCATGCCGATGGTGATGAAGAACAAACCCAGCAACACATCGTGGAAGGGGCGAATGTCTGCCTCCACTTTGTGTTTGAAGTCGGTCTCGGCAATCAACATACCGGCTAAGAATGCGCCCATGGCCAGTGACAAACCAGCCCGCTCGGTGAGCCAAGCCAGCCCCAAGGTCATGAGCAACAGGTTGAGCATGAACAGCTCATCGCTCTTGCGTTTGGACACAACGCGCAGCCATGCCCGCATGACGCGCTGGCCGCCCCACAGCAGCAAGCCCACCAGCGCCGTGGCTTTGAGCATAGCGATGGACAACACGCGCCAAATGTTGTGTTCGCCCATGTCCGCCAGCGCAGGGATGAGGACCAGCAGCGGCACAACCGCCAAATCTTGAAACAGCAACACGCCCATCACGCGTTGGCCGTGCAGTGACTCCAGCTCGACGCGGTCGGCCATGAGTTTGACCACGATGGCGGTGCTCGACATGGCCAAGGCGCTGCCGAGTGCGATGGAGGCTTGCCAGCTCAAGCGCCAGATATAGCCCAACTCTTTGAGCGCAAAGCCCAGCAACACGTTGAACAGCAATGCGCCGATGAGAGTCAGCACGACTTGCCCCAACCCGAGGCCAAAGACCAGCTTGCGCATGCGCATGAGCTTGGGTAGGTTGAACTCCAAACCAATGACGAACATCAAAAACACCACGCCGAATTCAGCCAAGTGTTCGACGGCTGCCGAATCGTTGGCCAGCGCCAACGCGTTTGGACCAATCACCACACCTGCAAACAAATAGCCCAACATGGCGGGCAAATGCAGCAGTCGACACGCCACCACGCTGACCACGGCAGCGCACAAATACAGCAGGGTGAGTTCGAGGGAGGACATGTGTCAATGGTACCGAGCGTTTGTGACAGCGCTTCGTGTTGACCTCACATAAACTCTGGTTTTCTCCAGTGAAAACCACTACTTTCCGTCATGCCCCATTCACCACGTCCGGCTTTGTCAGGCCTTCTTCTTGCCGCAGCCGGTGCGATTGCATTCAGCGGCAAAGCCATCATCGTCAAGCTGTCGTATTTGCATGGGGTGGATGCGGTCACGGTCATCATGTATCGCATGTTGTTTGCGTTACCGTTTTTTATCGCCATGGGCTTGTGGGCCGAGCGCCAAGCTATCGCGCGTGAGAACCCGTTGACGCGTCGGGATGTGTTTGACATCGTGGGCTTGGGTTTTGTGGGCTACTACCTGTCAAGCTACCTCGACTTCTTGGGATTGCAGTACATCACAGCCAGCTTGGAGCGGCTCATTCTGTATCTCAACCCCACCTTGGTGGTGTTGCTTGGCTGGGCGTTTTACAAAAAGCCGATTCATCCCCTGCGCATGTTGGCCATGGCCGTGAGCTACAGCGGTGTGATGCTGGTGTTCTCGCACGAGCTGTCGTTTGCTGGGGCCGATGTGGCATTGGGCGGAACCTTGGTGTTTGCCAGCGCGGTGAGCTACGCCATGTATTTGATCTACAGCGGTCAGTTGGTGCAGCGCATCGGCGCTTTGCGTTTGGTGGGATGGGCCACCAGCGTGGCGTGCGTGTGTTGCATTGCGCAGTTTTTGATACTTCGTCCCTTGTCTGCGGCGGCCGTGCCTGTTGAGGTGCTGTGGTTGGCCGTGTTAAACGCGGTGGCCTGCACGGTGGCCCCTGTCTTGATGGTGATGATGGCCATTGAGCGCATCGGTGCCGCGCTGACTGCGCAAACTGGCATGATTGGGCCCATGTCCACCATCACCCTTGGGGTGCTGTTGTTGGGTGAGCCGCTCAATGCGTGGATTGGGGTGGGTACCCTGCTGGTAGTTGGCGGCGTGTTTATTGTTTCGAAATATGGAGCGAAGTGATGGAATTAGGACTTAAAGGTAAATGGGCGTTGGTCGGCGGTGCAAGCAAGGGCTTGGGCTTTGGTTGCGCGCAGTCGTTGGCGCGTGAAGGGGCCAACGTGGTCATCGTGGCGCGAGGCGCTGAGACGCTTGACGCGGCTGCGTCAGAGCTGCGCAAACTTGGCACCACCATCCTCGCGGTGGCGGTGGACATCACCACGCCCGAAGGCCGCGAGGCCATTTGGTCGGTGGCCGGTGGCCCTGGTAAAAACTTTGACATCGTGGTGACCAACGCGGGCGGCCCCCCGCCCGGCGACTTCCGCAACTGGGACCGCGACGCGTGGATCAAGGCGCTAGACGCCAATATGCTGACGCCGATTGAGCTCATCAAAGCCACGGTGGACGGCATGGCCGAGCGCAAGTTTGGTCGCATCATCAACATCACCTCGAGCGCGGTGAAGGCACCCATCGACATCTTGGGTCTGTCCAACGGCGCTCGTTCGGGTCTGTCGGGTTTTGTGGCGGGTGTGGCACGCACGGTCAAACTGGCCTCCAATAACGTGACCATCAACAACCTGTTGCCGGGTGCCTACGACACGGACCGACTCAAAGCCACCATGAAAGGGGCGTCTGAGAAAACCGGACAGTCCATTGACACCATCGCAGAGGCCCGCAAGAAAACCATCCCCGCACAACGCTTTGGCAACCCGCAAGAGTTTGGCGACACCTGCGCTTTCCTGTGCTCGGCACAAGCCAGCTACATCACCGGTCAAAACATCTTGACCGATGGCGGGGCATACGCCGGGGCGTTCTAAGCTATTTGCGCGACGACACCACGATGCCGCCGATGATCATCACAAACGCGGCTACGTGAAAGACCTGCGGCAACTCACCCAGGGTGAGTGCTGACAGGGTGGCGGCAAACACGGGTGTGAGGTTGGCAAAGAAGCTGGCGATGTTGGGGCCGACACGTTGCACGCCCAAGCCCCAGCATCGGTAGGCTAGCAGCGATGGGCCAACGGCCACATAGACCAAGGCCGCGATCAAGGGCCAGCCCCAGCTGATGTGCACTTCGGTCAGACCCGTGCTGCCGGCCCATTCAGCGGCGGTGAATGCGCCAGACCAAACCAAGCCAAAGGCCATTTGCGCCATCAAGAAGTAAGCCCAGTTGTTACGTACTTCGGTGGGCGCTTGTGTGTGCGAAAGCAGCCAGCTGTACCAAGCCCAACACACGGTGGCGATCAGGACAAACACATCCCCAATCACCAAATGCACATTGGCTAAGGCCTGCCAGTCACCACGGCATAACACCAGCAACACGCCGGCGATGGACAACACGGCCCCCAAGATCTGACGCTTGCGCACCACTTGCTTGAAAAAGATCGCCCCCATCGCCAGCATGAAGACGGGCGTACTCGACGCCACCAGCGTGACGTTGATGGGGGTCGAGGTTTGTAGGGCCAAGTACTGCAAGCTGTTGTAGCAGCCCACACCCAACAGACCTAGCAAGCCATAGTGCTTCCAGTGGGGCCAAAGCGGACTGCTGCGCCGCAGCACCTGATGGGCGATGGGCATCAACAGCCCAAACGCCAACACCCAGCGCAGGAAGTTCAGCGTCAGCGGGGGAATGAGGTCATGGACCAGTCTGCCGACGATGGCATTGCCAGCCCAAAGAAGTGGAGGGACCAATAAAAGCGCCGCTGTACGCGGCGTCAAAGCATGAGAGACAAAAGACATAAGGCCTGCACTCTACCCGAGGGCGAATAACCCAGGTGACATGTGCGCGACCAATTCCATGGCAGGATTCGCTCTCTTAAAGAATTCACCCCCATCTGGAGCATCACCCATGACCAAAGCAGTCATCATCGAAAAAACCGGCGGCCCTGAAGAGCTCAAGCTCGTCGACGTGACCGTGGGCCAGCCCGGCCCTGGCGAGATTCGCATTCGTCACAAGGCCGTTGGTCTGAACTTCATCGACGTCTACCAACGCAGCGGCGTGTACGCCTTGCCCTTGCCTTTGCATTTGGGCATGGAGGCTTCGGGCATTGTGGAAGCCGTCGGCGAAGGTGTGACCCATTTGAAGGTGGGCGACCGCGCTGCCTACGCCAGCCAGCCCCCCGGCAGCTACTGCGAAGAGCGTGTGATGCCCGCCAAGTGCGTGTGTAAATTGCCTGACGCCATTTCGTTTGAAACCGGCGCAGCCATGATGCTCAAAGGTTTGACGGCTCAGTACTTGCTCAAGCGCACCTTGCCACAAGGCGGCTTGCACGCAGGCGATTTCATCTTGTTCCACGCAGCGGCTGGCGGTGTGGGTTTGATCGCTTGCCAATGGGCCAAGGCTTTGGGTTATCAACTCATTGGCACAGCCGGCAGCGATGCCAAGTGCGCATTGGCCAAAGCCAACGGTGCAGCCCACGTCATCAACTACAACACCGAAGACTTCTTGGCCCGTGTGAAAGAAATCACCGGCGGCAAAGGCGTGAAAGTGGTGTACGACTCTGTGGGTAAAGACACATGGGACAAATCGCTCGACTGCATCGCACCTTTTGGTTTGATGGCCAGCTTCGGCAACGCCTCAGGTGCACCCGCCCCGATGGCCCCCGGCATCTTGGGCCCCAAAGGCTCGATCTACCTCACGCGCCAAACCTTGTTCAGCCACATCGTCTCTCGCGAAAGCACGCAAGAGATGGCGGACGATTTGTTTGAAGCGGTGACCAGCGGCAAGGTGAAGATTCACATCGACCAAACCTATCCCTTGGCCGACATTGCCCAAGCGCACCGCGACTTGGAAGCCCGCAAAACAACGGGTTGCACCATCATCACTCTGTGATGACAGCGCAGGTGTTTCAAGCGTCTTGAAACGACCCTGCGCGGCAGGTCAGCACCAGCGTATCGCGATGCCCGCCCTCAGCCAATGGCTGAATGGGCGTGCTCTCGTGAATCACGCGGGTGTCGTCTAACAACATCAACGACCAAGGCTCGCTCAGTGTGAAGCGTTCGCCTTGTGGTCCGTGCGCGTCAAACACCCGCGTCTCGCCGCCTTTGATGTCGGTGCGGTTGACCATGAACACCGCCACAAAATCCACGCCATCGCGGTGTGCACCTTCGGGCGTGGGGCGGCCAATGCCGTCGGTGGTGTCAATGCGGAACTGATGCGCTTCGATGCACCACTTGGTGTGGGGTGTGCCGCGCACTTGGGAGGCCGTGTGCGCCAGCGCCGTGAGCAGCTTCGCCCATGCGGGCGTGGCTACTGTTGTGTCGTGCATGGGCTCAAACCAACGCTCCATGCCGCCATGCAGTGCGTTGTAGTCGAGTGATTGCCAATGCGCGCGATGCGGCACTGGGGCGAGCGCTTCGTTCTCAAAGACAAAGCTGCTGTGGCGGCGGCGGCGGTAGCGGCCCCCGTCTTTGAGGTAGTTGTCGGGCGGCATGTTGTCCCAGTCGGGTGACAGGGCTTGAAGCTCACGCAAATCACAACCCGCCCATTGCGCCACGCTGGCAGCGCTCAACACGCCATAGCCTTTTTGCTGAACCGCGTCCGTCAGGTTGGCCACGGTGACGGGGTTGGGCGAGTGCGTTTGGGTGTGCATCGTTAATGTCCGCGGCGCACGCGCAAGACCTCATCCAAGATCAAGCAGAGCGCACCAACTGTGATGCCGCTGTCGGCCACGTTAAAGGCGGGGAAGTGAATGCCAGCGTGATAGAAGTCGAGGAAGTCCACCACGTAGCCGTACAGCACGCGGTCAATCACGTTGCCAATTGCACCGCCCAAGATACAGGCAATGGCGAAGCCAAACAGTTTTTGGCCTGGGTGTTTTTTGAGCATCCACACCATCATGCCTGCAGCCACCAGACCCAACGCGGTAAAGAACCAACGCTGCCACCCCCCCGCCGAGGCGAGGAATGAAAACGCAGCGCCTTCGTTGTGCACGCGCACGATGTTGAAAAAGCTGTTGATCGGAAAACCCTCGCCCAGTTGGTAGGTGCTGACGATGAGCACCTTGGTGAACTGGTCGGCCAGCAATACCAGCGCGGCAATGCTGAGCCAAAGCCAATGCGATGTGTTGTTGCGAAGAAAGGTGTGACGTGCCATGTGTGTGCTTTGATGAGGGCTTTAAGCGAAATGACGTACTTCACCGTCGCCGTGCAAGTTGCTGTCGCAACGGCCGCATAGTGTGGGGTGAGCGGGGTTGTGTCCCACATCGTCGCTGTAGTGCCAGCAGCGTTCGCACTTGGTGGCGGCGCTGGCTTTGACTTCAACGGTCAAGCCTTCGCCTTTGACCAAGGTGACTTTGGAGGTGATGAACACAAACTTCAAGTCGTCGCCCAATGAGGCCAGCGCGTCATACGCCGCGCCATCGCAGTGGATGGTCAGCTCGGCTTGCAACGATGCGCCCACCACACCTTCGGTGCGTTTGTTTTCGATTTCTTTGTTGGCCAGTTCGCGCACGTGTTGCACGCTGAGCCACTTGTCCATCAAGGTGCTGTTGGGTGAACCCAGATCCGTGAAGGTTTCCAAATAGATCGACTCTGACTTGCCAAACGTCGTCCACGCTTCTTCAGCGGTGAAGCTGAGGAAGGGTGACATCCAGCGCAGCATGGCGTGGGTGATTTGGTGCAACGCGGTTTGTGCGCTGCGACGTGCGAGCGACTTGGTGGCGGTGGTGTACAGGCGGTCTTTGAGCACGTCCAGATAGAACGCGCCCAAATCTTCCGAGCAGTACAGCTGCAACTTCGACACCACGGGGTGGAACTCATACGCATCAAAGTGGGCGCGAATGTCGGCTTGCACTTGTGCAGCACGCGACAGGGCGTACTTGTCGATTTCCAGCAAGTCGTCAAACGGCACGCTGTCTGTGGCGGGGTCAAAGTCGCTCACGTTGGCGAGCAAAAACTTCAGCGTGTTGCGAACGCGTCGGTAGGTGTCTACCACGCGGGCCAAGATTTTTTCGTCGATGTTGAGGTCGCCCGAGTAGTCGGTGCTGGCCACCCACAAGCGCACGATTTCGGCGCCCATTTTGTCGCTCACCTCTTGCGGTGCGACGGTGTTGCCCAAGCTCTTGCTCATCTTGCGGCCTTGGCCGTCAGTGGCAAAGCCGTGGGTCAGCAGGCCTTTGTAGGGCGCGCGGTCGTACAAGGCGCAGCCCAACAACAGCGAGCTGTGGAACCAGCCGCGGTGTTGGTCGTGGCCTTCTAGGTACAGGTCAGCTTCGGGGGTTGAGTTGTCGGGTGAGGCGTGGAAGGGCGCACGGTGGTTCACGCCAAAGTTGTAGGCATCTTTGTGGCTGCCGCGCAGCACGTGTTGGAAGGTGGAGCCAGAGTCAAACCACACTTCCAAAATATCGGTGCTCTTGGTGTAACTGGCGGCGTCGTCACCGGGCTGGTTGAGGATGTCTTCTGCCGTCACACGGCTCCACGCTTCGATGCCGCCTTTTTCAACGATGTCAGCGGCTTGGTCCATGATGGCCATGGTGCGAGGGTGCAACTCGCCGCTGTCTTTGTGTAAGAAGAACGGCACGGGCACGCCCCAGCTGCGTTGGCGCGAGATGCACCAGTCGGGGCGGTTGGCAATCATGTCGCGCAAACGAACGCGACCGTTTTCTGGGTAGAAGTGGGTTTTGTCAATCGCGTTCAAAGCGAGTTCGCGCAGCGATTTGCTGGCCTTGTCGGTGATGAACTTGCCGGTGGTTTTTTCGGTGGTGCTGTCAAACGCATCCATGCGGATGAACCATTGCGCTGCTGCGCGGTAGATGACGGGCGTTTTATGACGCCAGCAATGGGGGTAGCTGTGCGTGATAGTTTGTGTGGCCATCAAGCGGTCTGCGTTTTGCAGCGCTTCCAGAATGACGGGCACGGCTTTCCAAATGTGCTGACCACCGAACAATGGGAAGTCAGCGGCGTAGGCGCCATTGCCTTGCACGGGGTTCAAGATGTCGGTGTACTTCATGCCGTTGGCCATGCATGAGTTGAAGTCATCCACGCCGTAGGCAGGTGCGCTGTGCACGATGCCTGTGCCGTCGCCTTCGCCCACGTAGTCGGCCAAGAACACGGGAGCTGTGCGTTGGTAGCCGGCGTCCACGTGTGCGAGGGGGTGGTTGAACTCAATCAGGCCCAGCTTGTCGCCGGTAGCTGTTGCCACCACTTGGCCTTCGAGCTTCCAACGCTCCAAACATTTCTCGACTAACGAAGCTGCGCACAAGAACAAGCCACGCTCGGTATCAACCAGGGCGTAGTTGATGTCTGCTTTCATGTTGAGCGCTTGGTTGGCGGGAATGGTCCAGGCGGTGGTGGTCCAGATCACTGCGAACGCTGGCTTGTCGAGTTGGGGCAAACCAAACGCAGCAGCGAGCTTTTCGGGTTGGGCGCACAAGAAGGCCACGTCGAGCGTGTCGCTCTTCTTGTCGGCGTATTCAATTTCAAACTCAGCGAGTGACGAACCGCAGTCAAAGCACCAGTACACGGGCTTCAAGCCACGGTACACAAAGCCGCGTTCCATCACGCGTTTGAAGGCGCGCAGTTGGCCCGCTTCGTTGGCGGGGTCCATGGTGCGGTAGGGGCGCTCCCAGTCGCCCAACACGCCGAGGCGTTTGAAGTCTTCGCGTTGTTGCTCGATTTGCTCGGAGGCGAAGGCGCGGCTCTTGGCCTGCATGTCGTCGCGGCTGAGTTTGCGGCCATGCAGCTTTTCGATGGCGTTCTCGATCGGCAAGCCGTGGCAGTCCCAACCGGGGATGTATTGCGCGTCAAAGCCCGCGAGCTGCTTGGACTTGACGATCATGTCTTTGAGCACTTTGTTCAGCGCGTGGCCGATGTGCAGTTTGCCGTTGGCGTAGGGCGGGCCGTCGTGCAACACAAACAGGGGTGCGCCTTGGCGGGCCACGCGCAGCTTTTTGTACAAGCCTTCTTCGTTCCATTGCTTGGCCCAAGCGGGTTCGCGTTTGGGCAAGTCACCCCGCATGGGGAACGGGGTGTCCATCATGTTGAGCGTAGAACGGTAATCAGTGGCTTTGTCGGTCATGGCTATCTCAGGTCGGAGGCATTAAGAGGGGGCTGGCTGCTAAAACCCAAAAGCGGGGCAGCAAGCTAAATCAGGCAGATGCGGGGCAATGTGCAGCAAGAGGGGCTGCACGCCCCGTCAAATTCGGGCTGCGAGCCAAGCGCGTGCGTCGTCGCAGTCTTTGTGTATGCCTTGCATCAAGGCGTCCAGACCGTCGTACTTCAGCTCGTCGTGTAGTTTGTGTAGCAGTTCCACACGGATGATTTTACCGTAGCCCCCCTCCGCGCCTAGGCTGGCGGGCCAGTCGAGGCAATGGGTTTCTAGCAGCACGCGGCCACCGTTCACATCGGTGGGGTCGAGCGAGGGGCGAATGCCTAGATTGGCCACGCCTGCCAAAGGCTGGTCGGTCAACCCATGCACCTGGACCACGAAGATGCCGCTGGCGGCGGGCTTCCAGTGGCTGAAGCGCAAATTGAGGGTGCGGCAGTTCAGCTCGCGGCCCAGCTTGCGACCGTGCACCACATGGCCCGAGATGGCGTAGGGGCGGCCCAGCAGCTGCGCGACCTCTTGCATCGCGCCGCGGCCCATGGCCTCGCGCACGGCAGAGCTGGACACACGCAGGCCGCGTACCTCGTAGCTGTTCATGCGCGCCACGTCAAAACCTTGCGCGGCACCTGCCTCGTCCAGCATGGCGTAGTCGCCCGTGCGCTTGGTCCCAAAGCGGAAGTCGTCACCCACCAGTACGTATTTCACGCCTAGGCCTTTGACCAGCACATCTTCGATGAAGGCTTGGGGCTGCTGCGCGGCAAAGGTTTGGTTGAACGGCAGCACCACGCATTGGTCGACACCGCAGTCACGCAGCTCATTGAGCTTGTCGCGCAGCGTAGCAATGCGGGCGGGTGCAAGGTCGGGCTGCTGGTATTGCTTGGCAAAGAAATCACGCGGGTGGGGCTCAAACGTCATCACGCAGCTAGGCACGTCGCGGTGACGTGCCTCATTTTTGAGCAGTGCCAACATGGCTTGGTGGCCACGGTGCACACCGTCAAAGTTGCCAATGGTCAGGGCGCAAGCCTTGGCCAATTGGGGGTGGTGAAAACCTCGGAAAATTTGCATGATTTGAGTGCTGCGTGACAAGCGGAAAACTGTCACTCAATAAAGGTATATTGTCCCTGATAGAAGTGCATTCCCGATCGGTCGTTGTCATAAGCGAATGGAGGTGAGGTGTGAAGGTCTTGAAACTGTCTGCCCAAGGGCTACCGCAGTCGTGGATAACGCTGGAAGAAGCGGTCCTCCACTACGCGGCCGATGAGGTGCGCTGGGAGTCTGGCGGTGAAGTGGCGGTGTTTCACGGTGGCACCAATGCCATGACGGGGCAGCAGTCGATCATTGTGGTCAACAGCATCATCGGCACTAAAGGCGTGCCCAACATCAGTCCGTTTGATTTGAAATCAGGCCTCACCAACGCCAAGCTTTTCAGCCGCGATCGCAACATCTGCGCTTACTGTGGCGACCACTTCCACGAAACCGAACTCACCCGCGAGCACATTCGCCCCGTCGGGCAGCAAGGCCCGAACACATGGATGAATGTGGTGACTGCCTGCAAATCATGCAACCACCGCAAGGGCAACCGCACGCCTGAGCAGGCGGATATGCCTTTGATTTACACGCCCTACGAGCCCAGCCTGTGGGAAGATTTCATCTTGCGCAACCGCCGTATCTTGGCGGACCAGATGGAGTTTTTGATGGCGCATGTGCCTAAGAGTTCTCGGCTTTTAGCTTAATTCTCTTGCTTTCGGGAGGAGGTCTTGCGCTTCGCTGAGAAGGCAATGGCCAGCTTCCTCATGCTGGAGTACCAGAAATCGTCAGCTGACCATTGCCTTCTCAGTTACGAGGTTCCTCACTCAGCCTGTTTACTTCGCCAATAATTCTTCTATCGCCTTCGGATACATCAAATGCTCCTGCGTCAACACCCGCGCAGCCAGTGTGTCTGCAGTGTCGTCTGGCAACACAGGCACCACGGCTTGGGCGAGGATGGGGCCGTGGTCTAGCTCGGCGGTGACGCGGTGCACGGTGGCTCCGGCAAATTTACAGCCGGCTTCGATGGCGCGTGCGTGGGTGTTCAGGCCTGTGAAGGCGGGCAGCAGCGAGGGGTGGATGTTGATGAGCCGGCCCTCGTAGTGCGCCACAAAGCCTGGGGTGAGGATGCGCATGAAGCCTGCCAAGACCACGAGGTGGGGCTGGTGTTTGTCGATCTTGGTCATCAAGGCGGCGTCAAAGGCTTCGCGGGGTTGGGGTTCGCCAGCGAAGGCTTTGTGGTCCACCACAGCGGTGGCGATGCCGTGTTGTTTGGCGAAAACTAAACCTTCGGCGTCGGCTTTGTTGCTGATGACGGCGCTCACACGAGCGTTGCGGCGTTTGGCCCAGTTTTGTTCTTCTGCGGTGCGCACGATGGCGGTCATGTTGGAGCCGCTGCCAGAAATCAGGATGACGATGTTTTTCATTGCCGCGAATTATCGCGGCTCTGTCACTTTGACAAAGCGTGCTTGCATCACGCCGTCAATCAACACTTGTTCGCCAAACATGGCAGCAGGGCGTACCCATAGGCCGTGTGCGCCGTAGAGGGCGCGGTAGACGGTCATGCTCTCTAGGGTTTCGCTGTGGCGGGCGGTGCCAATCACCTCATATTGACCACCTTTGTAGTGGCGGTAGAGGCCGATTGGGGTTTCTTGCAGTGGGGGCAGGTCTTGGTCGTTCATAGGGTGGGACAATACACCCTATGCATCCAAAAGCCCTTGTTGAAGCTTGTACTGAGCTCGTTCGCCTCACTTTGAAATTTGACCACCCTGCCGACGCTGTGGTGTCTAAGTTTTTCCGTGATTACCGTAAACTTTATGCCTTCGGCCCGCGCGAGCGTGCGGCCTTGGCCGAAACCACCTACAACGTGTTGCGCAACAAACTGCGCTTCGACCACTTTGCCCCCTCGGGCTCTGGTCCCAAAGAGCGCCGTTTGGCCATCCTCGGCTTTGCCCAACACCTGAAAGACCAAGCGCCTGCCAAGGCTGCGCCCAAAAGCGCCCGCCACGCCAGCGACGACCCACTCGACTTTTTGATGGGCGCGTTGACCAAGCAAGAAGCCGCTTGGTTGGAAGCCTGCGAAGCGGTGAAGCCCTCCGATTTGATGGAGCGCCATCGCCACAACATGCCCGAGTGGCTGGTCGAGCCGCTCAAAGCCCAAGTGGGCGAGGGTTTTTGGCCTTTGGTTGAACGCCTGAACGGCGGTGCACCGCTTGACCTGCGTGTGAACACGTTCACCGACAAGCGCGCTGACGTGCAGCGCGAGTTGAAGCTCGCGGGCATCAAAGCGGTCGAAACTCCTTTCTCACCTTGGGGCCTGCGCATCGAAGGCAAGCCTGCGTTGTCGGGCCTCGACGTGTTTTCACGTGGCGCGATTGAGGTGCAAGACGAAGGCTCGCAGTTGCTAGCCCTGCTGCTCGACGCCAAGCGCGGCGAGATGGTGGTCGACTTCTGCGCAGGGGCGGGCGGTAAAACGCTGGCCATTGGCGCATCCATGCGCAGCACAGGTCGTTTGTATGCGTTTGACACGTCCGCACACCGATTGGAATCGCTCAAGCCGCGTCTGGCGCGCAGCAAACTGTCCAACGTACATCCATCCGCTATTGCGCACGAGCGCGATGACCGTGTGAAGCGCCTGAGCGGCAAGATTGACCGCGTGTTGGTCGATTCGCCTTGTTCGGGTCTTGGCACCTTGCGTCGCAACCCCGACCTGAAGTGGCGTCAGTCACCCAAGGCGGTGCAAGAGTTGACTGAAAAGCAAACCGCTATTTTGGCCAGCGCCGCGCGCTTGGTGAAATCGGGCGGACGCTTGGTCTACGCCACGTGTAGCGTGTTGCCCGAAGAGAACGAGGCAATTGCCCAAGCTTTCAGCGCGGCCCATCCCAACTTTGTACCGTTGTCAGCAGCTGACACCTTGACTGAGTTGAAAGTAGCCAATGCGGCGTCCTTGTGTACGCCTGATGGCTTGTATTTGCGCCTTTGGCCCCATATACATGCAACGGATGGCTTTTTTGCCGCAGTTTGGGTGGCTCAATAAGCCCAAAAACTTTAAAATTAACGGTTAATTCCTTGAATTGAAAGACCTGACATGTTGTTACCCAATTGGGCTTGGCTTGACGCCACGTTGAACTGGCTGAGCTACGGCTTGCTGCATTTTTCTGGCTGGCAAGTGTTTATCGTCGCTTTGGTGTTCACGCACATCACCATCGCCAGCGTGACGATCTATTTGCATCGCCACTCGGCACACCGTGCGTTGGATTTGCACCCCATTCCTGCGCACTTCTTTCGTTTCTGGCTGTGGTTGACCACTGGCCAAGTGACCAAAGAGTGGACAGCCATTCACCGCAAGCACCACGCCAAGTGCGAGCAAGCGGATGACCCTCACAGCCCTCACATCCACGGCATCAAAACCGTCTTGTTCACGGGTGCTGAGCTGTATCGCAAAGAGTCTAAAAATCTAGAAACCATGGCCCGTTATGGCCACGGCACACCCGATGATTGGATTGAACGCAACCTCTACACCCGCTTCTCTTGGCAGGGCGTGGCCTTGATGCTGATCATCAATTTGGCCTTGTTTGGTGCCATGGGTCTGACCGTGTGGGCCGTGCAGATGATGTGGATTCCGGTCACTGCCGCGGGCATCATCAACGGTGCAGCGCACTATTGGGGCTACCGCAATTTTGAGGCGCCTGACGCCAGCACCAACATTTCTCCTTGGGGCATCATCATTGGTGGTGAAGAGTTGCACAACAACCACCACACTTACCCCACATCGGCCAAGTTGTCGGTCAAGCCTTACGAGTTCGACTTGGGCTGGTTGTACATCCGTATTTTGGAAACCTGTGGTTTGGCCACTGTGAAGAAAACAGTGCCTAAGCTGGCCTTTGGCGACATCAAGCCTGTGGCTGACGAAAAAACTTTGGAAGCTCTGATCACCAACCGCTACGAGGTGATGGCCAATTACGCCCGTCAACTGCGTGTGGCGATGAACCAAGAGTTGTCCTGCATGTCCATCTTGCCTGCTGACGCCGTGTTGGCCACTGCCAAGCGATGGATGCACCGCGATGCCGATCGAGTCCCCGCCACCGTGATTGCGCAACTGGCCCAAGCCCGCGCTGCTTTGCCAGATGTGGACACCATGGTGAAGATGCGTGAAGAGCTGCGCCAACTGTGGCTCAACACCAACCACAACCGTGCCCAATTGGCGCAAGACCTGCAAGCTTGGTGCAAACGCGCCGAGGCCAGCGGCATTGCGGCGTTGCAAGAGTTCTCGATGCACTTGCGTGCTGCACGCGTGTAAACGCGGCGTACAGGCAATAAAAAACCCGCCGAGGCGGGTTTTTTATTGGGCCAACTGAATTACTTCAGTTTGGTTTCCTTGTATTCAACGTGCTTGCGAGCTTTGGGATCAAATTTCATGATCAACATTTTCTCGGGCATTGTTTTCTTGTTTTTGCTGGTCGTGTAGAAGTGACCTGTGCCGGCTGTCGATTCCAGCTTGATTTTTTCGCGTCCGCCTTTGGATGCCATGATCGTGTCCTTTCAGTAACTGGAATTAAGCTTGACCGCGCGAACGCAAGTCAGCCAGCACGGCGTCGATGCCGTTTTTGTCGATCAAACGCAGAGCTGCGCTAGAAACGCGCAAGCGAACCCAACGGTTTTCAGTCTCTACCCAGAAACGGCGGTATTGCAGGTTCGGCAAGAACCGGCGCTTTGTTTTGTTGTTTGCGTGGGAAACATTGTTCCCAGACATTGGGCCTTTGCCCGTTACTTCACATACGCGTGCCATGTGGACACTCCATATCAACGGCGGTCGTTCCCACGAGCGCCTCACCTCGCCAAAAGGGTGGCGGTAACCCATCTTCTTCGCTGAATCCAGCAAAGCCTGCAATTGTAGCGTCTTTTTAGTGAACGCCTTGCTCCAAGAAGCGCTGGGCGTCAAGCGCGGCCATACAGCCGGTACCTGCGCTGGTGATGGCTTGGCGGTAGATGTTGTCTTGCACGTCGCCAGCGGCAAAGATGCCGGGCACGCTGGTCATGGTGGCAAAGCCTTGCGAGCCGCTTTGGGTCAGCAAGTAGCCGCCCTTCATGTCCAATTGACCTTCAAAAATGTCGGTATTGGGGTGGTGGCCAATGGCGATGAAGCAGCCTTGCAAGGTCAGATCGCGGGTGCTGTTGTCGTCGGTGCTCTTCAAGCGCACGCCGGTGACACCGGATGCATCGCCCAGCACCTCATCCAACACGCTGTTGGTTTCCAGCACGATCTTGCCGGCGGCGACTTTTTCCATCAACTTGTCGATCATGATGGCTTCGGCCTTGAACTTGTCGCGGCGGTGAATCAAGTGAACTTTAGAAGCAATGTTGGACAAATACAGAGCTTCTTCCACGGCGGTGTTGCCGCCGCCGACCACGCAAACCGGTTGTTCGCGGTAGAAGAACCCGTCGCAGGTGGCGCAGCCAGATACGCCGCGGCCCATGAAGGCTTCTTCAGAAGGCAGGCCCAAGTACTTGGCAGATGCGCCGGTACAGATGATGAGCGTGTCGCAGGTGTAAGTGCCGCTGTCGCCCGTCAAGGTGAAGGGGCGTTTGGAGAAGTCGACCTTGTTAATGTGGTCAAACACGATTTGGGTGTTGAAGCGTTCCGCATGCTGCTGGAACCGTTGCATTAGCTCTGGGCCCTGCACGCCGTGCACGTCGGCAGGCCAGTTGTCAACTTCGGTGGTGGTCATCAGTTGGCCACCTTGGGCCATGCCGGTGATCAACAGGGGCTTCAAATTGGCGCGGGCTGCGTAAACGGCGGCTGTATAGCCAGCAGGGCCGGAGCCGAGAATCAAAACTTGAGCGTGTTGGTTGGTAGACATTTGAAGAGCGCAATCAAAGAGACAATAAAGGCAAGATTGTAAGAACCTCCATTTGCCCCTGACGATGCAAGGTCGCCTCTCGGGTAAGCTCTCCCTCTAGACATGACTTACTCGCTTAATACTCTTAAAAACGACCCGCGCGCAGCTTCTGCCGACGGCGAACACAAACCCACAGGCTTTCGCCGTTTTGCGCAAGAGATTGCGCTCACAGCGGGCTTTGTGTTCATGACCTTTTGGTTGCTGGCGCTTCTCACCCAAACGCCGCTCGATCCCGCCTGGACCACCTCTGGTGCAGGAAGCACGGTGCGCAACTTCGGTGGGCGCTTGGGTGCTTGGCTGGGTGATTTGAGCTTTTTCTTGCTCGGCTACTCGGTGTGGTGGTGCTATGCCGCAGCCTTAGCCGCGTGGCTGTCGGCGTTGGCTAACCGCTTGCGCGACGATGACGAGCCGCCAGCTGAGCATTTGGGCTGGCGCTTCACGCGTTTCGCGTTCTGGATGGGGCTGGTCTTGTTACTGATCTCCAGCACGGGCTTGGAGTGGACGCGCTTGTACCGCTTTGAAGAGCGCTTGCCAGGGCACGTGAGTGGCGGCGTGTTGGGTTATTTGGTGGGTCCGTCGAGCTTGAGTTGGTTGGGCTTCAATGGCTCAGGTCTGATTTTTATTGTGTTCGGCGTGGTCGGTGCCTCGTGGGTGTTCCGTTTCTCGTGGGGTCAGACCGCCGAAAACATCGGTGCTTTGATGGATGGCCTCTACGAAACCTGGCGCGAACGCCGCGAGCGCGAGCAAGACGTGGCCTACGGTTTGGTGGCCGCACGCGAACGTGAAGAAGTGGTGTTTGAGGAACGTGTGGAGATCCAAGAGCACCCTCCGATTGCCGTGCACATTGAACCTGAAATGATGGAAGTGCCCAAGAGCGCACGCGTGGCCAAAGAGCGCCAAAAGTCGTTGTTTACCGATGCCGCAACCGATTCGCGTTTGCCTCAAGTTGATTTGCTCGACGATCCTTTGGTGCGTCAAGACACCGTGTCACCCGAGACGCTGGAAATGACCAGCCGCATGATTGAGAAAAAACTCAAAGACTTCGGCGTGGATGTGCGAGTGGTGGCCGCATCGCCCGGTCCGGTGATCACGCGTTACGAGATTGAGCCCGCCACCGGCGTGAAGGGCTCGCAAGTGTTGAACCTCGCCAAAGACTTGGCGCGTTCTTTGTCGCTGGTGTCCATCCGTGTGGTGGAGACCATCCCCGGCAAAAACTACATGGCACTTGAGCTGCCCAATGCCAAGCGTCAGTCGATTCGTTTGAGCGAAATTTTGGGCTCCGATGTGTACAACGAATCCAAGTCCATGCTCACCATGGGATTGGGCAAAGACATTGTGGGTAACCCCATCGTTGCCGACTTGGCCAAGATGCCCCACGTGTTGGTGGCAGGAACCACCGGCTCGGGTAAATCGGTGGGTATCAACGCCATGATTTTGTCGTTGCTCTACAAAGCCGAAGCGCGCGATGTGCGTATCTTGATGATCGACCCCAAGATGTTGGAGATGTCGGTGTACGAAGGCATCCCACACTTGTTGGCACCTGTGGTGACCGATATGCGCCAAGCCGCGCACGGCTTGAACTGGTGCGTCGGCGAAATGGAAAAACGCTACAAGCTCATGAGCAAGCTCGGCGTGCGTAACCTCGCTGGCTACAACGCCAAGATTGACGAAGCAGCGGCGCGTGAAGAGTTCATCTACAACCCCTTTAGCTTGACGCCAGAGCAGCCCGAACCCTTGCAACGCCTGCCGCACATCGTGGTGGTGATTGACGAGTTGGCCGACTTGATGATGGTGGTGGGTAAGAAGATTGAAGAACTCATTGCACGTTTAGCGCAAAAGGCGCGGGCCGCAGGCATTCACTTAATTTTGGCCACGCAGCGTCCTAGCGTGGACGTGATCACGGGTTTGATCAAAGCCAACATTCCTACGCGGATCGCGTTTTCCGTGGGCTCCAAGATTGACAGCCGAACCATCCTTGACCAAATGGGTGCAGAGGCCTTGCTGGGCATGGGTGACATGCTTTACATGGCCAGCGGCAGTGGCTTTCCCGTGCGTGTGCACGGCGCTTTTGTGAGCGACGAAGAGGTGCACCGCGTGGTGAACTACTTGAAGAGCCAAGGCGAGCCCGACTACATCGAAGGCGTGCTTGAAGGCGGCACGGTCGACGCTGACGGCAATGCCTCGGGCCCCGATTTGTTTGGCGATGTGCCTGCCGAAAAAGACCCGATGTATGACCAAGCCGTCGAGGTGGTGCTGAAGAACCGCAAGGCCAGCATCTCTCTGGTGCAACGCCACTTGAAGATTGGCTACAACCGCGCTGCTCGATTGGTGGAAGACATGGAAAAAGCAGGCATGGTCAGCGCCATGAGTAGCAATGGTCAGCGTGAAATTTTGGTGCCCAGACGCGATGAGTAAGGTGATGCATCGTTGGTCTTTGTCTCGTGCAAGCACTGTGTTCGTTGTGGCTGCGTTGTGCGCAAGCGCGGCTTGTGCCAGCAGCCTCGACACCTTAGAGATATTTTTAAAGTCCACAAAAAGCGGTCGTGCTGACTTCACGCAAGTGGTCACGCCACCTGCCAAAGCAGGGCAAACCACCGTGCGCAGCAAAACATCGACCGGCCAGTTTGCGTTCGTGCGTCCCACCCGATTTCGCTTCGACTACATCAAACCGTTCCCGCAAATCATTGTGGCCGACGGCCAAACCTTGTGGCTGTATGACGCCGACCTCGAACAAGTGACGGCACGCAAACAAGTCCAGGCTTTGGGCAGCACGCCGGCAGCTTTGGTGGCGACTGCGGTCGACTTGGGCGCCTTGCAAAAAGAATTTAGCTTAGAAGCACAAGCCGATGCCGATGGCTTGCAGTGGGTACAAGCCACGCCAAAGAACCGCGAGAGCACCATCCAATCGGTGCGCATGGGCCTGCGTGCAGAAGGTGCGGCAGTGAGCTTGAGCAAGCTCGAAATATTTGATGCCATGGGCCAGCGCTCAGTCCTCAGCTTTGACCGTTTTGAGATCAACCCTGCGGGTCTCGGTCCAGCGCAATTCAATTTTGTGCCGCCCAAAGGCGTGAGCGTTATTCGCCCTTGATGCAAGGTTTGCCGCCTTTGTTACGCGCTGACACCCGCTTGGTGGTGTTGGGCAGCTTCCCCGGCGTGACTTCGCTGCGTGCCCAGCAGTATTACGGCCATCCGCAAAACCAGTTCTGGAAAATCATGGCCACGCTGCTGGCCCCCGATGCCTCAGCCGTATTGGCTCTGCCTTATGTCGATCGGGCGCAATGGCTGCTCAGCCAAGGCGTGGGCTTGTGGGACGTGTATGCCGCGTGCGAACGCGAAGGCAGCCTCGACGTCCACATCCAAAATGCACAGCCCAATGACTTGCAAAGCTTGCGCATGCGCTGCCCCGCTTTGGTGGCGATTGCGCATAACGGCGGTGAGAGCTTCAAGCATGCCAAGCTCACGCAAGCGCTAGGGTTGCCTGTGCATCGTTTGCCGTCCACCAGTCCTGCGCATGCGAGCTGGACATTTGAGCGAAAGTTAGCGGCTTGGCGTGATGTGTTTCAAACGGCAGGGTTGCCTTGTTCAAGCGAGACCCTTCGCTACACTCCCCCTATGTACGAATCAAAGCCTTTTTAAGCGTGTCCTCCACCCACATTCCACTTGCCGAACGTCTGCGCCCTCGTACGCTGGGCGACGTCATTGGTCAGCAACACTTGCTGGGCGAGGGGATGGCGTTGCGGGTGGCTTTTGAGTCGGGCCAGCCACACAGTTGCATTTTGTGGGGGCCACCTGGCGTGGGCAAGACCACCATCGCCCGTTTGATGGCGGATTCGTTTGACGCTCAGTTCTTGTCAATCAGCGCGGTGCTCGGGGGGGTGAAGGAGATTCGCGAATCGGTGGAGCAGGCGATTGCCGCCCGCGATTCGCTGGACCCTAAACGCACCATCATGTT
>Ga0007794_10000068_pt1 | contig 38803 bp, 46 predicted proteins | sample CryBogmetaGMA5M_FD_60365 | JGI IMG/M metagenome (GOLD analysis project Ga0007794, IMG submission 60365) | Freshwater microbial communities from Crystal Bog, Wisconsin, USA - MA5M | ecosystem: Environmental > Aquatic > Freshwater > Lake | place: Crystal Bog, Wisconsin, USA | collected 2009-07-06
TGGGTCGGCACCGAAGGCCAGTCCTCGCCGATAAGCGGCTGGGCATAGCGGACAAACTCATCCGTCACATCCGTCCCGCCGGGCGCGATCCAGTTCTTCGGGAAAGTGCGCTCGGAATTGGCAACCCGCTCCAGCGGGGCCTTGTCGTACCGGACCTGGTAGATGAGGCCGGGCTCGCGCAGGATCGTGGACATGAAGCCCCCCTCCCCGTTCACGGCCAACTCCACCGCCTTCTGTCCGCACCGGTAGGCCTCGTCGAGGTCCACGATCGAGGCATAGATGGCCGTGGAACGCTGATCCGTCCCGAAGACCTGCCCGCGCGCCGCGCCGGAGGCCTTGATTCCGTGGTCGTTCAGGTAATTTACCAGCATCTGCTGGGCGGTGGTCTTGCTGGCGCCAAAGGTGGCATGGCCGAATTTGTCCTTGAGGGCGCCCAGGTCACCGACATCGCACCCCTCGCTGAGAACCACGACGGCGCGGCCGCGGGCGGCCACCATCTCATTCGTCTTCTCGGCCATCTCCGCCAGGGACAAGCCGGCTTCGGCCAGGAATATCAACAGGGGCATCTCCCGCCTGGGGTCGGCGAGGCGGGCGGCGGCGGGAATGTAACCGATCTTGCGCCCCATCGCCTGCAGGACCAGCACGGGATCCGCGGGATAGGAGCCGCGGTTCTCCTCCTCGGCATTCTGAACAATCATGGTCCAGTAGCGCGCCACGGACCCATACCCCGGGGTGTGGTCGATGAGTTTGAAGTCACTGTCGCCGACATCGTTGTCTATCGTCTTGGGAACGCCGATGCCCACCAGGTCGAGCCCCCGTTCCCGGGCCAGCTTCGCGATCTTGTTGGCGGTATCCATGGAGTCGTTCCCCCCCGTGTAAAGGAAATAGCCGATGTTGTGGGCCCGCAGCACCTCGACAACGCGCTCGAAGTCCTCCTTCTGGCTGGATTTGATCTTATAGCGACAGGTGCCGATCGCGCCGGCGGCGGGAGTCCAGCGGAGCAGGGCAACCTCCTCCTCGGACTGGACGGAGAGGTCGAGCAGGTCCTCGGTCAGGACCCCCTCGATCCCATGCCAACCGGCATAGACCCGGTCAACCTGACCCGGGTACCCGCGGGCCGCCTCGATGACGCCGCGCAATGAACTGTTGATGACCGGCGACGGCCCGCCGGATTGGGCAATGAGCAAGTTCTTCCTGGCCATCTTGTCAAGTCTCCTGATTCCGTTGATCGCGATCGCTAAAGATAGGGGGTCAAGGCCTTTTCCACAATGAGAAATAATAGCTGAACGGATGATAATTGCGAATCCTCCCGAGCTTTAATACCATCCCGCCCATGTCTCATTCAGGTACCAGCGGAACGGCCTTTCTCTATCATCCGGGCTTCCAGAAGCACCAGACCGGCTGGGCTCATCCCGAAAAGCGCCAGCGGCTCACCGTCATCCTGGAGGGGCTAAAACAGGCAGGGCTCTGGGATCTGCTCCTGCACCCCGCCGTCCGGGCGGCCACCGTGGCGGACCTGACGACCATCCATGACCCGCTTTATGTCGAACGGATCCGGACAGCCTGTGAAGCCGGGGGGCTGTTTGAACCCGACGATGTCACAATCGGCTCGCCGGGCACCTATGAGGCCGCCCTGACCGCCGCCGGGGCGGTCCTGACCGCCCTGGATGCCGTGATCGGCGGCCAAGCCGTCAATGCCTTCTGCGCCGTGCGCCCGCCGGGACATCACGCGGAGCGGGACCGGGCCATGGGGTTCTGCTTTTTCAACAACATCGCCATCGGCGCAAAATACCTTCAGCGGCACCACGGGATCGGGCGGGTGGCCATTGTTGACTGGGATGTGCACCACGGGAACGGCACGCAGCAGGCCTTCTATGATGACCCGTCCGTCCTGTATTTCAGTATCCACCAGTACCCTCTCTACCCGCAAAGCGGGCGGGCCTGTGAAACAGGAAGCGGTGGCGGAAAAGGGTTCACCGTAAATTGTCCCCTTGCGGCCGGCGCCACCGACACCGATTACCGCCTGGTGTTCCAGAACGACCTGGGGCCCGCGCTGGAGCGCTTCCGGCCGGAGTTCATCCTGGTCTCGGCTGGTTTTGACGCCCACCGTGACGATCCGCTCGCGGGCATGGCACTCACGGAGGAGGGCTTCGGGGACCTCACACGCCTGGTCATGGAGATGGCCGCGCAACACTGTGGAAGGCGCCTCGTTTCGGTCCTGGAGGGCGGCTACGACCTCAACGCGCTTGCGTCTTCCGTTGCGGCCCACGTCGGGGCCCTTCTGGAAGCGTCATGACAGCCGGTTGCGGTAATCCTCATACCCGAACCGGCGCACCACCTCGATCTGCCCGGCACCCGGATGATAAAGGGCAATGGACGGCAGTCCCACCCCGTTGAAGGTGTTATTTTTGACCATGGTATAGTGCGCCATGTCCAGGAACACCAGCTTGTCGCCCACCGCGAGCGGGGCCGTGAAGGAATAGTCACCGATCACGTCCCCCGCCAGGCAGGTCATCCCCCCGAGCCGGTAGGTGTGGGGATGCTCCCCCGGCTGTCCCGCGCCGACAATCTGTGGACGGTAGGGCATCTCAAGAACATCGGGCATATGGGCCGCCGCCGAGGTATCGAGGATCGCGATATCCATGGCGTTGTGGACAATATCCAGCACCGAAGCGACCAGCACCCCGGTATTGAGCGCGATGGCCTCGCCCGGCTCCAGAAAAACCTCGAGGTGGGGATGGCGTTCGCGGAACCCCCCGATCACCCGGCAGAGACGTTCCACGTCATAGTCCGCCCGCGTGATATGGTGGCCGCCGCCGAAGTTGATCCACTGCATCCCCTTGAAAAAGCCGCCGAACTTCTCCTCCACGACAGGCAGGGTGCGCTCCAGCGCGTCCGAGTTCAGCTCGCAAAGGGTGTGAAAATGCAGGCCGCTGAGGCCGGAGAGATCCTGTCCCTCAAACTGGTCGCGAGTGACGCCGAGTCGGGAGCCCGGGGCGCAGGGATCATAAAGCGCCACCTTGACTTCCGAATGCTGGGGATTGATCCGGATGCCGCAACGGACCGGTTTTCCGGAAGCCGACACCAGCGGCTTGTAGCGACGCCACTGGGCAAAGGAATTGAAGACCATGTGGTTGGCATAGCCCAGCACCTCGGCGAATTCGTCCCCGCGGTACGCCGGCGCGTAGACATGCACTTCCCCCCCGAATTCCTCAAAGGCCAGGCGTGCCTCGTTAAGCGAACTTGCCGCCGCCCCCTTCAGCACCTTCCGGATTTGCGGAAAGGTGCTGAACATGGAAAACCCCTTGAGTGCCAGCAGGATTTTACACCCCGTCCGGGATTGCACCTCGTCCAAGCGTTTCAGGTTCGCCGCCAGTTTTCCTTCATCCACCACATAACACGGTGTTACCAGTTTGCTCACATCCATAGTCTTCCCCTGTCCCGCCTCACCGCCCGGCATCAGGCCGGCTCCAGCAATTCAATTCCAACTTCAACAGCCAGCGCCCGCCCGATCATATCCACGTTGAGCACCACCTTGGTCCGGCCCTTGACGGTCTGAACCACTCCCTCCAGCCCCTGGAAGGGACCGTTCCGGATCAGCACCCGTTTGCCCGCCTGGAATGCCGCGCAGGCGTCCAGGGTCGGGTCAACACTCAAGGCCAGGCGGATCTGGTCGAGCTCCCGGACCAACTGCGCCTGGTTTTCCACCGGCAGGATCCGGACGATCATGTTGCTCTTGAGGAGCGTGACCTTCTCCGCGGCTGAATATTTAAGAAACACATAGCCGGGAAAGACGGGTTTATGGACGGTGACTTTTCGGCGCTGATAGATCTTGGTCTCGGACCGCAGCGGCAAATCGAAGACAAGCGCATTTGCCACGCAGTATTCCCCTAGCTTTTTCTCACACCGGGGCTTGGCATGCACCACATACCAGCGGGGGAGATCCCCCATACCCGCATCCTGAACTTTGTCTTGCACCATGAAGCACCCCATCCGGCCTATTCCGTACGCTTTTCCGCGGAACCGGTCAAGGTGATCTCGCATCCCAGCATCTGGTCGCCACCGAAAAGAAACCGACCCAGGAAGGGTTGCCCCGTCAGGGCCAGGGGCATCCAGACCCGGTCATCGGCCCACATATTATGATAGGGGATTTCAGACACGGGGAACCAGAGTGGCACCGCCTCGCGGGTTTCCTGCGGATCCCCCGACATCCCGGTCGCCGTGAACACATATCCCTGGATTGAATGGCCGTCGACAAACTGGAACCACAGCTCGCCCGCAGGGTGGACTCCGGACGGCGTGACGCAAATTTCCTCCTCCACTTCCCGGATGGCGGCCTGCAGGGGAGTTTCCCCGGATTCGATGCGGCCCCCGGGCCCGTTAAATTTTCCAGCCCCGAGGCCGAGCTTCTTGTGGATCAGGAGGATCCGGCCATCACGAATGATGAACAGGAGCGTCGCCCTCTCGCGAGGACGCCACGCCTGCCAGTCAATATCGCCGTATTTCATGGGCATAAAAAAAGACGCCGATATTGCTATCGGCGTCAATGAACGGTGATCTCTCCGGATCCCCACCCGTGGACTAACCTGCGGATCAGGATTCCTTGGCGGGGTCAGCGGGGGTAACCGCTTCTTCCGTCTTCGGCTTCCGGCGTTTGTCCACAGCCGCCAGATTCACCCACTCCAGGAGCACCATCTCGGAACTGTCGCTGCCACGCCGTCCCAGCTTGACGATGCGCGTATAGCCGCCCAGGCGGTCCTTGAACTGGGGCGCAATGCCCTCGAAAAGTTTCTGCACATGCTTGCGCTGGCGCAGGACGGTCAAGGCCTTCCGTTTGCCCTGAAGCAGGGCCACGGGGGTTCCGGCGGCCAAGGCCTTCTTGGCCACGGTCACCATTTTCTCCGCCAGCATCCGGGTCTGCCGCGCCTTGGGCAGCGTGGTCTTGATCCGTTGCTCCTCGATAAAGCTCGTCACCAGCGAGCTAAGCAGCGCTTTGCGCGCCTCAGCGGGCCGGCCCAGTCTAACCATATTCTTCTTATGTCGCATTGCTGACTCCCGAAATCATGCGGCCTCGGCGTGATTTTCCGCCCGACCGCTTCGATAGTGTTGCAGGCTTACGCCTTTTCCTTGGCGGCTTCCTGGCCCTTCAGGGCCTTGATCACGTCATCGTCGAACTTGACCCCGAGACCCAAACCGAGATCCTGGAGTTTCGCCTTGATTTCATTCAACGATTTCTTCCCGAAGTTGCGGTACTTGAGCATCTCCGCCTCGGACTTCTGGGCAAGCTGGCCAACCGTGGTGATGTTGGCGTTGTTCAGGCAGTTAGCCGCACGGACGCTGAGCTCGATTTCGTTGACGCTCATGTTCAACGTCTTCAACAGCTGCTCGCGCTCGAGGTCGACCTTCGCCTCAACATCCTCGAACTCAACCACGTTCTTGTCATAGTTGACAAACACGTCGAGGTGGTGCCGCAACACCGCCGAGGCCACCGTCACGGCGTCATCGGGGGCGATACGCCCGTCGGTGGTGACTTCCAGCACAAGCTTGTCATAGTCTGTTCGCTGCCCGACGCGGCAGTTCTCGATGAAGAAGTTCACCCTCTTAACAGGGGAGAAGATCGAGTCGATCGGAATCCGCCCGATATCCTGGTTCTCCTTCTTGTTGAGATCGGCGGGACAGAACCCGCGACCCACGCGGATCTCCAAAGTCATGTCCAGCACGCCATCGCTCGAGAGCGTGGCGATGTGCTGGTTGGGATTGAGCACCTCGATGGTGCCGTCCGTCTGGATGTCGCCAGCCTTGACCTCGCGCGCGCCCTTCACCTTGAGGTGAAGCAGCTTGGAGTCACGGTTCTGAGCCTTCAACAGAACCTTCTTCAGGTTCAGGATGATGTCGGTGACATCCTCCACCACGCCCGGCAGCGCACAGAACTCATGGGGGGCGCCCTCGATACGAACCGACGAAATCGCCGCGCCCTCCAGGGACGACAGCAACACCCTCCTCAATGAGTTCCCAATGGTCCGCCCGTACCCCACCTCAAGTGGTTCGGCAACAAAGCGGGCGAATGTCGGGGTGACCGAAGATTCATCCTTCACTAAGCGCTTGGGCATTTCGAACTTGCTCAGTCTGATTGGCATGGTTCAATCCTTCCTTGGGAACAGCCTCACCATCCCCCGGTGCGAATATCTTTATTTAGAGTACAATTCAACGATCAACTGCTCATTGACGAAGGGTGCGATTTCATCCCTGGTCGGAACGCGCAGCACCTCGCCCTTGAGGGCTTCCTTATCCAGTGACAGCCACGACGACAATTCGCCGCCGCCCTTGGCGTCCAGAACCCGTTTCACGGCATCCTGGCTCTGCTTCCGGCCCTTGACCTCGATGCGGTCTCCCGCCTTGAGGGTCATGGAGGGCACATCGGCACGCTTGCCGTTGACCGTGACATGTCCGTGCAACACCAGCTGGCGGGCGTTACGGCGCGAGGCCGAAAACCCGAACCGGAAAACGAGATTGTCGAGCCGCATTTCGAGCAACTGCAACAGCATCTCGCCCGTCACGCCGCGCTTGCGCAGGGCGCGCTGAAAGAACAGCTTGAACTGGCCTTCCTGCAGGCCGTAAAACCGGCGCAGGCGCTGTTTTTCACGCAACTGGACGCCATAGTCCGACTTTTTGGAGGGACGTGCTCCATGCATGCCCGGCGCCGGGCGCCCCGTGTCGACGGGACACTTTGACATCCGGCAACGATCGCCCTTAAGAAAAAGCTTCATGCCTTCACGGCGACAAAGCTTGCATGCTGGCCCTGTATATCTACCCATTCGAATTCTCCTGTTCTCTCAAAACCTTTTAGACGCGGCGGCGCTTGCGAGGCCGGCAGCCGTTGTGCGGCATCGGCGTCACATCCTTGATCGTGGTGACGTTCAGCCCGGCAGACTGAATGGCCCTGATAGCCGATTCGCGGCCTGCGCCGGGTCCCTGAACACGCACTTCCACTTCCTGCATGCCGCGCGACACAGCCTGACGCGCCGCTTCCTGCGCCACCACGCTCGCCGCAAAGGCCGTGCTTTTCCGCGACCCCTTGAATCCAGCGCGACCGGAGGTGCTCCATGCAATCACGCCGCCCTTGCTGTCTGAAATCGATATGATGGTGTTGTTGAACGTCGCCCGGATATGAACGATTCCAAACGGCACCACACGACCCGCGCGAACGCGGGGCTGACGGGCCGCACGAGCCGCGCCCTCGACGCCGCCCGAGGCGCCCTCAGGAGCCGGAGTACCCGCCCCTTCCGGCTTGACACCGGCCTGATCTTCACCCTTTTCTTTAACGTCTGCCATTGCGAACCCGACCTTTTTTAGTACTGATGTTCCTTACGCCTGCTTTGCGGCCGACCGCGCTTCTTTACCACGAACCGCACCCACCGTGCGCCGCGGTCCCTTGCGGGTGCGCGCATTGGTACTCGTCCGCTGGCCCCGTACCGGCAACCCCCGCTTATGACGGATGCCCCGATAGCTGCCAATGCTGATCAGTCGACGGATGTTCTGCGCGACCTCGCGCCGCAGATCACCCTCAATCCGATAGTTGTTTTGGATCACATTGATAATCCGGGCCAATTCCTCATCGGTAAGATCATCGGCCTTGGTCGCCGGATTGATCTTGGCCTGGTCAATCACCTCACGGGCCGTCGTCGGACCAATTCCATAAAGATAACGCAGCGAATATTCAATGCGCTTCTTACCGGGAATATCTACACCTAGTATTCTGGGCATGCCCAATTCTCCTTAACCTTGCCTCTGCTTGTGGCGTGAATTGGTGCAGATTACCCGCACCACACCCCGGCGGCGCACAATCTTGCAGCGCTCACAGATTCGTTTGACTGAACTTCTGACCTTCATCCGCTGTCTCCATTCCAAAAAGAGTCGGCCAAAATATCAATGGCCGCACCCGATGTCCACACCAAAATTCAACTGACCGGCAGCCTACACCGCCGTCAGAATTTCCGGCCCGTCGTCGCCGATCGCCACCGTATGCTCAAAATGAGCCGATGGCTTCCCGTCAACCGTCCGAACCGTCCAACCATCTTCCAGGACTTCCACCGCGCTCCCCCCCATGTTGACCATGGGCTCGATCGCCAGCGTCATCCCCACCTTCAACTTCGGCCCCCGTCCCGGACTCCCGTAATTCGGGATCTGCGGATCCTCGTGCATCTTCCGCCCGACCCCGTGACCGACAAAATCACGCACTACTGAAAACCCGGCATTCACCGCCACCATTTCAATAGCGTGCGACAAATCCCCAAGCCGTTTCCCGGCGCGGGCCATCTCCACCCCCGCCGCGAGGGCCAGCTCTGTCGCACGAACCAGCCGGATCACCTCGGGATCGGTCACCCCGACCATCACGGTCGTCGCGGTATCACCGACAAACCCGTCAAAAACCACACCAACATCCAGGCTCACAATATGGCCGATCTCGATCCGCCGCCCGCCCGGGATGCCGTGCACTACCTCGGAATCGATCGAAATACATACATTCCCGGGATACCCGCGGTATCCCAAGAACGCGCTCTTCGCCCCGAAGGACTCCATCAGCTTCCCAGCCGTCTCATCCAGCTCCCGGGTTGTCACTCCGGGCGAGATCAGGCGAGCAATTTCATCTCGAACCCTCGCTGCGATCCGGCCGCTTTCCCGCATCTTCCGGATCTCGTCGCGATTCTTGAGAATGATCATGGCCGGACCAGCGACCCCGCGACCCGCAGGATTTCCGTCACGGTGTCCTGCCGGGCCCGGGCGGAATCCACGCGGACCAGAACACCCTTTTTCTCGTAGTACGAGATCAGGGTCTCTGTCTGCTTCGCATATACATCCAACCGATTCAAAATCGTCGCCTCACTGTCATCCGCGCGCTGGTACAGCTCTCCACCGCATTTGTCGCAAATCCCCGCCTGTTTAGGGGGGATATTGACAATATGATACCCCTGCCCGCACGCGCGACAGACCCGGCGGCCAGTCAGGCGTGAAATCAGCAGATCGCGCCCGGCCTCCAGAAGAAAGACAAAATTCACCTTGGAGGCATGCTTCGCCAGCGTCTCGTCCAACAATCGTGCCTGCTCAAGTGTACGGGGAAACCCGTCAAACATATAGGCCGCCTCGGGATTACCCTGCGCCAAACGTTCTTCCACAATGCCGATGATCACGCCATCGGGGACCAGCTCGCCGCGTTTCATGTAGCCCTCTGCCTGGCGTCCGACGGCTGTACCGTTCTTAACCGCCTCGCGAAGCATGTCGCCTGTCGAAACATGGAGGAAAGGGCTCACGGTGCGGATTCCCTCCGCAATCGTTCCCTTACCCGCCCCCGGACCGCCCAGTAAAATGATTGTTTTCATGCCATCGCCTGTAAACAAATTAACGCCGCCCCCGCAGCTTACCCTTGCGCAGGAACCCGTCATAGTGCCGCATCAGGAGGTGGGATTCAACCTGCCGCATCGTGTCCAGCATAACACCCACCGTAATCAGCAGGCTGGTGCCCCCGAAGAACGATGCCACCAGGGACGGAACATCAAACTGCCGGTTCATGACGGTCGGAATCACGGCGATCACGGTCAGGAACAGCGCCCCGGCCAGCGTGATCTTGGTCATCGTTGAATCCAGGAATTCCGCCGTGGGCCGCCCCGGACGGACACCGGGCACATATCCGCCATACTTCTTCAGGTCATCGGCAATCTGAACCGGGTTGAATTGCGTGGCAACCCAGAAGTAAGAGAAGAACAGGATCATTACCCCGTAAAGGACCATGTGGAAGATCGCGTCAGGCCCCAGCTGGTTGGCCAGGGCGTGAGCCCACGTCCACGATTCCGGTAAGCGTTTCAGAACAATGGCGGGGAACATCAAAAGAGACTGGGCGAAGATGATCGGCATGACGCCGGAATAGTTGACCCTCAGCGGCATGTACGTGCTTTGGCCCCCGTAGACCTTGCGGCCCACGACGCGCTTGGCGTACTGGACCGGGATCTTCCGCTGGCCCTGCGTCAGAAGAATCGTCCCCGCAACCACGGCAAACAACGCGACCAACAGGACAATGCTGAAGATGGGGTTGAACTGGCGCACTCCCTCGACGGCCGTGAACATCTGGATCGCATAGGCTACCGCGGAGGGCAACCGGCTCACAATACCCTCGGTGATGATCAGCGAAATACCATTGCCGATGCCCCGCTGGGTAATCTGTTCACCGAGCCACATGATAAACATCGAGCCGGCGGTCACAGAGAGCACAGTCATGAACTTGAAGCCAATCCCAGGGTTCAACACGATCTGGTGGTTAAGCCCCATGCTCCCCGGGTTTTCCAGCGTGACGGCCAAGAACCACCCCTGAACAACACAAAGGAACACGGTAAGAATACGGGAGTACTGTGTGATTTTCTGCCGGCCCGAATCCCCCTCCCGCGCCAGGCGGCCCAGTGTCGGCACGACAGCGGTGAGCAACTGCAGGATAATGGAGGCGCTGATGTACGGCATGATGCCCAGCGCACCCACGGCGCAATGGCTCAAGGCACCGCCGCTGAACATATCCAGCAACCCCAGCATCCCGCCGCCCGAACTCTTTTCGACGTCGGCTATCAGGCGCTGGAGCGCCAGGGCATCCACCCCCGCGATCGGGACGTTGGAGACGATACGACAGACAAAGATCAGCCCCATCGTAAACAGAATGCGGGCCCGTAATTCGGGGATCTTAAAACTGTTCGTAAACGCAGATAGCATGTCGCTGTCTCTTCTTCCCGTTTCGGACTTAGATGACTTCGCAGGTTCCGCCAGCCGCCTCAATCTTGGACTTGGCCTCGGCGCTGAAAGCATGGGCCTTGACCGTCAGCTTCTTGCCGAGGGTTCCAACACCCAGAATCTTGATGCCGTCGCAGATGCCGTTCGCCAACCCCATGCTCACCATCAGCTCGGGGGTTACAACCGTCCCGGCCTCAAACCCGTCGAGGGCCGCGACATTGACAGGAAGAAATTCCTTGCGGGAGATATTCTTGAATCCGCGTTTCGGGATGCGGCGGATGAGACGCATCTGGCCACCCTCAAACCCCGGCTTGTGCTTGTGGCCCGACCGGGCGTACTGCCCCTTGTGCCCGCGCCCTGATGTTTTGCCCAGCCCGGAACCGGCACCCCGGCCCAGACGTTTGCGAGTCGTCCTCGCCCCGATTTTATTTTTCAACGAATGCAAGTTCATCGTGTATATCCCACTTCTGGAGTCACTCTATTCGCGATCATGCCTGGCGCGCGGCCAGGATCTCCTCGCGAGACCGGAGATTTTCAAGCGCGTCGATCGTCGCCTTGACCACATTCACCTTGTTGCTGCTTCCCAGGGATTTCCCGAGCACATCATGCACACCGGAAAGCTCCAGCACCGCACGCATGCCGCCGCCGGCAATCACGCCGGTACCCGCAGACGCCGGCTTGAGCAGCACATAACCACCGTCGCACTGGCCGGTCACCTCGTGGGGTATCGTCCGGTCCTTCAGGGTCACCTGGAACATGCTGCGCCGGGCAATGTCCCCGCCCTTGCGAATGGCATCCGCCACCTCATTGGCCTTCCCGAACCCGTAGCCCACCATGCCGTTTCGGTTGCCGACAACAACAATTGCGCTGAAGCTGAACCGGCGTCCGCCCTTCACCACCTTCGCGCAACGGTTGACGAACACCACACGCTCCTCAACGTCCGAAGAGGACGCTGAATTTCTATCCGATGTTGATCGTTCTTTCACGTTCTGCTCTTTCGGGGCTAAAATTTAAATCCTGCTTCGCGCACAGCGTCCGCGATCGCCTTGACCCGGCCGTGGTACTTGTACCCGCCTCGGTCAAACACGATATCCTTGACGCCGATCTTCTTGGCGATTTCCGCCAGGCGCTGACCGATCATCTTGGCACCCTCGGCGTTCTTCTGCCCCACGCCGGCCTTACCGGACGACGAGACCGAAGCCAAAGTTGCCGCTTTTTCATCATCCACCAGCTGCGCGTAGATATGCTTGTTCGACACCATGACACACAGCCGGGCACGGTCCGCCGTCCCGGAGATCTGTTTCCGGATCCGGGCGTGCCGGCGCACGCGACTTTCTTTTCTATCTACTGTTTTCATACGTTAGGCCACCGTCTTGCCGGCCTTCCGCCGGACATGTTCGCCCTTATAACGGACGCCCTTACCCTTGTAGGGCTCAGGCGGATAGAACGACCGGATGCGGGCGGCGACATCGCCGACCATCTGCTTGTCCGAACCGCTCACCGTAATGACACTTTCCTTCACCGACGCCATAATCCCAACGGGCAACTCGAACACTACAGGACTCGAGTAACCCAGGTTCATCGTCAATTTACTACCCTGCACCGCAGCGCGGAAACCGACCCCCTGCAATTCAAGCTCAATCGTGTAGCCCTTGTCCACGCCCGTCAACATATTGGCGATAAGACTGCGGGCCAAACCATGCATGCTCCGACCCTTCGCCGTGTCTTCCACGCTGGTTACGATTACCGCCCCGTCCTTGACTTCCGCCTTGACGTATGGCGGGAGTGTCATGGACAACTCGCCTTTGGGGCCCTTGGCCGACACCGTTGTGTCTCCTGCCTGGACCGTCACGCCTTTCGGGATGGTCACCGGTTTTTTGCCGATTCTTGACATTCTATTTCCCTCTTTAAACCTGATTACCCGAGGCCTCCAGGGCCGCAGGGCCGCTCCGCCCGCCGAAACCGGCAAGTCCTTACCAAACCTGGCAGAGCAACTCTCCTCCGACGCGCTTCTGGCGCGCCTCACTGTCACTCATGATTCCGGCTGGGGTGCTTAATATCGACACGCCCATGCCGCCCAGTACCAGCGGGATCTGATCGAACCCCACATAGCGCCGAAGCCCCGGCTTGCTGATCCGGCGCAATCCGCGGATCGTCGGTTTCCGGCTGGCATCATACTTCAACACCACCCGCACAACCTTTTCCCGGCCTTGGCCCTCGACGGATACGTCGCGGATATAGCCTTCCCTTTTCAGGATAACTGCAATCTCACCCTTCATTCGCGAATGGCTGATGTCAGTCGTTTTCAAGCCCGCATCGGATGCATTCCGGATGCGGTTCAACATGTCACTGATTGGATCCGACAAACTCATAGGCTCTCCCTTTTACCAGCTTGCCTTTGTAACGCCGGGAATCAGCCCGACGGACGCCAGTTCCCTGAAGCAAATACGGCATACACTGAACTTGCGCATATACGCATGGCGTCGCCCGCAGCGTTTGCAGCGATTGTAGCGTCGCGTGCTGAATTTCGGCGTGCGACTCGCCTTGACTTCCTGTGATATCTTAGCCAAAAGAACGTCCTCCCTGCAGCGTTACTTGTGCGGTTTCGCGAATGGAATTCCGGTCATCGTGAGCAGTTCACGCGCCCGTGCGTCCGTTGACGCCGATGTGACAATCGTCACGTTCATGCCCTGCACCTTCTTGACGTCGTCAGGATCAATTTCCGGAAAAATTGTCTGTTCCTGAAGACCGAAGGTGTAGCTGCCCCGTCCATCAAAGCCCCGCACCGGCAACCCGCGGAAGTCGCGGATGCGCGGAAGCGCGGCGTGAATCAACCGTTCCAGGAAATCATACATCCGGTCCCCGCGAAGTGTCACCTTCGCGCCCACCGGCATACCCTGGCGCAGCTTGAAATTCGAGATGCTCTTGCGGGCCTTGGTAATCACGGCCTTCTGCCCGGTGATCCGCCCCAGGTCGTCCGAGATGGTCTTGATCTGGTCCTTGTCCATCGAGGCGTTGAAGCCCATGTTCAGGGTGACCTTCAGGAGACGCGGAACGTCCATCACGTTCTTGCAGCCGAGCGACTTCATCAGCGCCGGAACAATCTCTGTCTTGTACTTTGCCTTAAGTCCCATAACCCACCTTACGTATCAAGCGCCTGAGCGCATTTTTTACATTTTCGGACGCGCTTGTCGCCCTCGGTCACGCGCTTCACACGAACCGCCTTCTTGCAGTGCGGGCAGTAGAGCATGAGGTTCGAGAGTGCGATGGAGGCTTCCTTCTGGGTGATTCCGCCCTTCGGGTTGTCTTGCGACTTCCGAAGGTGCTTTGTCACCATGCTCAATCCCTCCACAATCGCACGGTCTTTTCCCACAAGCACTTGAAGCACCTTGCCCTGCTTGCCTTTGTCTCGGCCGCGAGTGGCCACAACGATGTCATTACGCCGGATATTCATGCGTTCCTCTTCCTACAACACTTCGGGAGCCAACGAGACGATCTTCATAAAATTCTTCTCGCGGAGCTCACGCGCCACCGGGCCGAAAATACGGGTTCCCAGGGGGTTCAGTTTCTCATCCACCAGAACCACCGCGTTGGTGTCGAACCGTACCGCCGAACCGTCGGGACGACGGATCGGCTGCTTGGTGCGAACAATGATCGCGCGGCAGACCTGCCCCTTCTTGACCATCCCCGTTGGCTGGGCCTCCTTGACCGCAACCCGGATCAAATCGCCGATGTGGGCATACGTCTTGCGTTGCCCGATCAGGCGGAAACATCGAACGCTTCGCGCGCCGGTATTGTCCGCCACATCAAGGTTTGTTTCTTCTTGAATCATGGTCGTTTATCCAATTACTGGCGTTTCCCCGTTTCCAAGACTTCGACCAGCCGCCACCGCTTGAGCTTGCTCATCGGGCGCGTCTCGACGATTGTCACACGATCGCCCACCTTGGCCTTGCCTTCTTCGTCATGTGCGTAGAACTTCTTCGACTGTCGCATTTCCTTGCCGTACAAGGGATGCCTCGTCTTGCGCTCCACGCGTACCACTATGGTCTTCTGCATCGAGGCACTGACCACGACACCCGTGCGCTCCTTGCGAAGTCCCCGCTTGGTTTCCGTTTCTACCATAATCATCAACCTTGCTGGCGACGCCGTTCGGTCATCACCGTCCTGGCCCGGGCAATGTCCCGGCGAAGACTGCGAATCCGCGACGGCTGCTCAATCTGGCTCGCCGATTTACGAATTTTCAACGCGCGCAACTCTTTCTCCATGTCGGAGCTCTGTTGCGCAAGTTCCTCTTTATTAAACTCTCTCAGTTTCGCGGCCTTCATGGCGTCCGCACCCCTGTCCTGTTTGGCACTTGTTACCCGTGCCGTTTCACAAACATCGTCCGGATCGGCAGCTTTGCCGCCGCCAGACGCAACGATTCCCTCGCCAACTGCTCGGTCACCCCGTCAACCTCAAAAAGCATTGCCCCGGGAAGAATGACCGAAACCCAGCAGTCCAGAGGCCCCTTGCCCTTGCCGGACCGCGTTTCAAGCGGCTTCTTGCTGATCGGCCTGTCCGGGAAGATGCGCAGCCAAACCTTGCCACGCCGCTTCATATTACGGTTCATCGCCACGCGACACGCCTCAATCTGCGTCGCCTTGACCCACGCGCGGTCCAGGGCTTTCAGCCCATATTCGCCGAAGGCCAGGGTATTCCCCGTGTGCGCCGTCCCCTTCCGGGACCCGCGCTGCACCATGCGGTGCTTCACGCGTTTAGGCATAAGCGGCATTGGATCGTCCCCTTACTGCCTTCTCAGGCTCTTCCTTTTCCTTGCAAATCCAGACCTTGACACCGATTTTACCGGCCGTGGTGTTTGCCTCGGCAAACCCGTAGTCAATGTTCGCGCGGAGAGTATGCAGGGGGATCGTTCCCTCCTTGTACCACTCCACACGGGCCAGTTCCGAGCCGCCGAGTCGACCCGCGCACTTGATGCGGATCCCCTTGACGCCCAACTCCATCGCCATCTTGATCGCACGCTTCATCGCCCGCCGGAACGACACGCGCCGCTCCATCTGCAAGGCAACGCTCTCGGCAACCAACTGCGCGTTGGTGTCCGGGCTCCGGATCTCGCGGATCTCCAGATAGATCTCCTTGGTCGTCATCTTCGCGATCTCGTCGCGAATACGATCCAGATCCTGCCCCTTCCGGCCAATGACAATGCCAGGGCGGGCTGTACAAATGGTGACGCGAACGCGGTTCGCATACCGTTCAATGATGATCTCCGCCACCGCCGCTGCATCCAGGCGTTTCTTTACGAGATCACGGATCTTCAGGTCCTCCATCAGCAGGGTGCCGCAGGTTTTCTTATCCGCAAACCAGCGGGACTTCCAAGCCTTGCTGACGGCAATCCTGAGTCCAATCGGATTGATTTTCTGTCCCAAAACGAATCTCCTTTCCCGTCTACCGGCGTTCGCCGGTCACTTCCCGTCCGACAACACAATCGTAATATGGCTGGTCCGTTTCCGGATCCGGCTCACCATGCCGCGCGACCGCGCCCAAAAACGCTTCATCGCCGGCCCGTCTCCGATCGTGGCTTCTTTCACCCTCAGATCATCCGCGGAGAGCTTTGCGTTGTTTTCCGCATTGGCCACCGCCGAACGAATCGTCTTCTCCAGCTGCCGCGCGGCCTTGCGTTCGCTAAACTCCACCGTCTTGATCGCATCGGCCACCGCCAGGCCCTGAATGGCCCGCGCCATGTCCCGCGCTTTCCGCGGCGACAGACGCACATATTTGGTCACTGCTTTGACTTCCATAGCCTCGCTCCTAGTCCCCGGAGCCGGTCACCACAACTGCCCGGTCCTGAACCCTGGGTAATGCCCGGCCCGCTTTCTGGATCACAGCCCCGGCTACCGCCGCCCGCACATCCACAACCCGTACCGTGGCCACAGCCCGATCCTTTTGTATCACCGCAAACTGCAAGCCCGGTTTCAAACCGTCCTGCCGCCCACCGTTAAGGACCACCATGCCCAGTTCTTTGTTTACGTCTAAAATTCTGTACTCTTTTTCCCTCACCGAAGCCGGGCTCACGGAGCTTCCGCTCCTTCCCCCCGCCGCCTCATAGGCCCGGTTATCCAGCCGGGCCCGCAAATTATCCGTATCCGCCTTCGCCTTCGCCAGCGCCTCGGTCAGGTATTTCACCTGCCGTCTGAGGAGATCCTCGTCCCCCTCGCCGGCCTCAACCGCCCCGCCCCGCAATATCAGGCAAAGCCCAACCAGAGCCAGCCATAATCGGCGCTCCTGGTACCCTGCCCGCATACGGCTACTTCAACGCCACCGTTTTATCGGTGTGCGTGCCGTGCTTGCGGAAGATGCGCGTCGGCGCAAATTCACCCAACCGATGACTCACCATGTGCTCCGTGATATACACCGGAACATGCTGCTTGCCATTATGCACGGCCAGCGTATGCCCGACAAATTCGGGAACGATCATGGATCGGCGGGACCACGTCTTAACCACGCGCTTCTCTCCGGCGCGATTCATCTTCTCGACGCGTTCCAGCAGCTTCTCGTCAACAAACGGCCCCTTTTTTAATGAACGGCCCATGGCTTACTTTCTCCGCCTGACAATAAATTTAGCCGATGTCTTCCGGCCCGCACGGGTCTTCTTGCCCTTCGTGAGCTGACCCCACGGCGTCACCGGGTGACCGCCGCCGGACGTACGACCTTCACCGCCACCCATCGGGTGGTCAACCGGGTTCATCGCCACACCACGAACAGTGGGCCGAATCCCCATCCAACGCTTGCGTCCCGCCTTGCCGAGGCTGACGCTATCATGATCCAGATTACCAACCTGTCCGATTGTCGCCTGGCAATTCACATTGATCAACCGGATCTCGCCGGACGGCAGCTTCACCTGCGCATACCCGCCTTCACGGGACATCAGCTGCGCGGTCTGCCCGGCGCTGCGAACCAGCTGCGCCCCGCACCCCACCGTCAGCTCGATGTTATGAATCGGCAGACCCAGGGGGATCTTCGCAAGCGGCAACGCATTCCCGTTGATCGGTTCCGCATCAGGACCCGACATCACCGTCGTGCCCACTTCCAGCCCGACCGGAGCCAGAATATACCGCTTTTCGCCATCCTTATAGGCCAGCAGGGCGATGCGCGCGGAACGGTTCGGGTCATACTCAATGGCCTGAACCTTGGCGGGAATGCCCGTCTTGTTACGCTTGAAATCAATGATCCGGTAGTGATGCCGGTGACCACCGCCACGATGGCGAATAGTGATGCGTCCCGCGGAATTACGCCCCGCCTTGGACTTCTGAGCCTTCGTGAGCGAGCGCTCAGGCTTGCTCCGGGTAATCTCATCAAACGTCGGCAGCTGCGTGTGGCGCATGCTCGGCGTTGTCGGTTTGTAGGTTTTAAGCGCCATGTCGTGCTTCCTATTCGAGATCTATCTTGTCGCCTTCTTTCAACGTCACCACCGCCCGTTTCCAATCGGGAGTCTTCCCGGCATGGATGGTGCGTTCACGGCGTGCCTTGCCGTCGTAGTTCATGGTGTTAACCTTCGTGACCTTGACCTTGAAAAAGTCTTCGATCGCCCGCTTGATCTCGAGCTTGTTGGCCGAGGGATCAACCTTGAACAAATACTTGTTCTGCCCGGCAAGCAACGTCCCCTTTTCGGTGATGTGCAGGCCGCGAACTGCCGATAGCGCGTTCTTCATGATTTCCTCCCCGTCTCATTCTCCAGGCGTGTCCGCAACACGTCCATCGCGGCACGCGTCACCACCGTCACCGGAAAACGAACCAGCTGGAATGTGCTGACATCCTTGGCCGTCGTCGCCTCCACGTTGGGGATGTTCCGGAATGCGCACAACAGATTCTTATCCAGCTTGTCGACCACGATCAGGGCGCCCTTGCCCAGTCCGAGCGACTTCAGCAACGCAACCGCCACCTTCGTCTTCGGCTCCGTCACCGCCAGCTGATCAAGAACCCGGATGCGTTCTTCGCGGATCAGGTCGCTGAACGCGCTGCGGAAAGCAAGCCGCGCCACCTTCACCGGAACCTTCTTCGCGTAACTGCGCGGATGGGGGCCATGGGCCACGCCGCCGCCACGCCACACGGGAGACTGCCGGAAACCGGCCCGGGCACGCCCAGTACCCTTCTGTTTCCACGGTTTCTTGTTGCTACCGGCCACCGCCCCCTTGCCGAGGGTTGATGCCGTGCCTGCGCGCAGCCCGGCCTGATACGCCACGACAACGTCGTGGACAGCCTGCTGGCCCTTGCCTGTCAAAAGCTCGTCCGGGAAGTCAACCTTCGCCAGCGAAGCCCCTTTCATGTCATAGACAGAAAGCTTGCTCATTTACCCTGCCCCGCCTTCGTCTTCTTTAATGCCTTGCGTATTTCAACCAGTGCGCCAGCCGGACCGGGAACAGCCCCGTTCACCAGAAGCAGATTCTCGCTCGCCCGAAGCTGAACGACCTTCAAATTCTGAGTGGTGATCTGCACATTGCCCATGTGGCCCGGCATGCGTTTCCCCTTATGAATCCGTCCTGGAAATGACCGGCAGCCGATCGATCCGATCCGCCGCTTTGAATGGCCGCCGTGTGTCATCGGGCCGCCCGCCATCTTGTAGCGACGCACAACACCCGCGAACCCGCGTCCCTTGGTGACCCCGATAATATCGACGTAATCCACGCCGTCCAGCACCGTGGCCGTCACGGTGTCGCCCGCCTTGAGTGCTTCGCCGGAATCAACCGCGAATTCGCGAAGAAACCGTTTCGGCGTTGCGTTAACCGCCTTGAATTGACCCGCATGGGCCTTGTTCGCCCGCGAGGCCTTGACCTCCACGAACCCGAGCTTCAGCGCCTCATAGCCGTCACGGCTCTTCGTTTTGCGCTGAACCACGACACATGGCCCGACTTCAATTACCGTGACAGGGGTCTGGCGACCTTCATCGCCGAAAACCCTCGTCATTCCGATCTTTTTTCCGAGTATCCCTTGCATGGCTACCTGCTTAAATCTTGATCGTTATATCCACACCGGCGGGCATGTTGAGCTTCTTCAGCTCATCCACCGTCCTTGCCGTCGGTTCCACAATGTCCAAGACCCGTTTATGCGTCCGGATCTCGAACTGTTCCATCGACTTCTTGTCGGCATGCACACTGCGGTTAACACTGTAACTCTCAATGCGCGTTGGCATGGGGATGGGCCCGACTACCCGGGCTCCCGTCCGCTTTGCCGTCTCCACAATATCGGACACAGACTGGTCCAATACCCGATAGTCGTAGGCTTTCAAACGTATGCGTATGCGTTGCTTTTCCATCGTTCACTCACCGTTCCAGAAGTTGCTGTTGTATCGCCTCCGGCACCACATCGAAACACGCCGGCTCCATCGTGTAACTTGCCCGCCCCCGTGTCAAAGACCGGATGGCTGTCGAGTACCCGAAAAGTTCCGCCAGCGGAACCCGCGCATGGATCACCTGCACGGTCTCCTTGCCGACCATATCCTGAACATGTCCGCGCCGGGCGCTTACATCGTTCAACACATCACCCAAGTGATCCGCCGGAAGAATGATTTCAAGAGACATGATCGGCTCAAGAATGGCCGGCTTTGCCGCCTTCGCCGCCACCCGGAGGGCCATTACACCCGCCGTCCGGAATGCCATTTCCGTTGATTCCTGATCGTGAAAATCGCCGCCAACCACCTTGACCTTGACATCCACCATAGGATAGTTAGCCAGGACCCCGGTTGTCAGCCCATCGCGAATCCCCTCCTCCACTGCACCGCGGAATTCATTCGGGATACGGGTGTTCGACACTTCGAACTCAACCGTGACACCTAAACCGCGTGCGGCAGGCTCGACATCCAGAACCACCTTGGCAAACTGGGGCTGCCCGGCAATATCACGCTCAAAGCTGAATTCCCCGCGGCTCGCAGCCGTGATGGTCTCGCGGTACGCCACCATGGGGCGTCCCGCGTTCGCCTGAACCTTGAATTCCCGGAACATCCTATCCTTCAAAATTTCAAGATGCAACTCGCCCATCCCGCTCAGCAGCGTCTGCGCTGTATCCGGATCCACCGATACAATGCAGGTGGGATCCTCCGCGGACAGTGCTGCCAGGGCATCATTCAGCTTCTCGCGGTCAGCCTGGGATTTGGGCTCAATCGCCATGGAAATCACCGGCTCGGGGAAACGGATACGTTCCAGTTCCACCGGCATATTTTCGGCGCACAACGTATCGCCGGTCGTAACCTGCTTGAGGCCCACCACCGCTCCGATTTCGCCGGCATGCAGAACTTCCACTTCCTGACGGTCATCCGCGTGCAGCAGCACCAGCTTCATCACGCGTTCACGCTTGCGCGTACGGGCGTTGAAGAGGTTCTGCCCCTTCTTGATCTGCCCCGAGTAGACCCGGACAAAGGCCAGCCGCCCCATGTAGGGATCGTTCATCAACTTGAAAACCAGCGCGCTCTGGGGCGCAAAATCGTCTGCCTCACGGGACAGCACCTCACGGGTCTTGGGATGTTCACCCTTAACCGGGGGAACGTCAATCGGGGCCGGCAGGAAATCCACAACCGCATCCAGCAACTGCTGGACGCCCTTGTTGCGGAGCGAGGATCCGCACAGGACCGGTGTCAGCGTCTGTGCAACAGTCGCCCGGCGCAGGCCCTCCCTCAGAACCTGTGCAGGAATGTCGGCATTCTCCATGTACGACTCGAGAACTTTTTCATCACGTTCCGAGAGCACCTCGATAAGTTGGGCGCGGGCCTTCTCAGCCTCCACCGCAAACTCGGCCGGAATCGGCACCGTCTGCACCTTGCTGCCGAACGATGTATCATCGTAAACAATGGCCTCCATGGCGAGCAGGTCGATGACGCCACGGAACTGGTCCTCGGCTCCCCAGGGAATCTGAATCGGGACCGGCACGGCGCCAAGCCGGGTCCGCATCTGCCCGACCACTGCATTGAAGTCGGCGCCGATGCGATCCATCTTGTTTACAAACGCGATGCGCGGCACATGATAGCGGTCAGCCTGATGCCAAACAGTTTCGGACTGCGGTTGCACACCGCCCACGCCGCAGAACACCACCACGGCTCCGTCGAGGACCCGGAGTGAACGTTCCACTTCGACGGTGAAATCCACGTGCCCGGGCGTATCAATCAGATTGATCTGGTGATCGCGCCAGAAACAGGTCGTCGCCGCGCTCGTGATCGTGATGCCGCGTTCCTTCTCCTGCGGCATCCAGTCCATCGTGGCGGTTCCCTCATGAACCTCGCCCATCCGGTGGACGCGGCCTGCATAAAACAGAATACGCTCGCTCGTCGTGGTCTTGCCCGCATCAATGTGGGCAATGATCCCGATATTGCGAACGGCGGAGAGGGGGCGAACGCGATCGGCAGCTTCACGCTGGCGCGCATCCCCGGAGACTCCACCTTGTTTATTCTGTTCCAAGACCGTTTCCATTGTCATTCAACAAACAAACAACACCCGCCGCCCTCGTCGGACGACGGGAATTGAGACTTACAATTTTACCAACGATAGTGGGCAAACGCCTTGTTTGCCTGGGCCATCTTGTGCGTGTCGTCACGCTTCTTGATGGCGTTACCCTGCTCGGCGTAGGCGTCCAGGATTTCCTGGGCCAGCGCACGTCGCATCGGAACCCCCTTGCGGGTCTTCGCATACTGGATCAGCCAGCGCATCGCCAGGGCTCCCTGGCGGTCAGGCGTCACCTCAACCGGAACCTGATACGTGGCACCGCCGACCCGGCGCGACTTCACTTCGACTTTTGGCTTCACGTTGTCAATCGCGCGCAGAATCACTTCCAGCGGATCACCATCGGGATGCTTTTCTTGAATCACCTTCAGGGCATCGTAAACAATGTTTACGGATACCGATTTCTTACCCACCTTCATCAGGTGGTTCACCAGACGGCCAACCAGTTCGCTATTATACTTCGGATCCGGTTGAACCGCCCGCCGCACTGCTCTTCGTCTTCGTCCCATGATCTTGCGCCGTCCTACGCCTGCTTCGGTGTTTTGACCCCATACTTGGAACGGCCCCGGTGCCGTCCCTCCACGCCCAAGGTGTCCAACGTACCACGAACAATGTGATACCGAACACCGGGCAGGTCCTTTACGCGACCGCCACGCACAAGCACTACACTGTGCTCCTGAAGATTGTGCCCTTCGCCCGGAATGTAAGCGGTCACTTCCTCGCCATTCGTCAGACGAACACGGGCCACTTTACGCAGCGCCGAGTTCGGCTTCTTGGGTGTCTGCGTTTTAACGGACAGACACACGCCGCGCCGCTGAGGACAATTCTTCAGCGCCGGCGACTTGCTTTTATAACGAACTTGCTTCCGTCCGTTTTTTACCAGTTGATTAATCGTTGGCATAGTTAAATTCCCTTCCAAACGCAAAGCGCGAAAAAATGCCAGAGTGACAACACCTTGTCAAGCTTTATCCCAAAAGCTCCTGGGCTTTCTTCACGGCTTCGCTCTCCATGCGCAGATCCTCCTCCGGAATCGGCTCCGCCAGAGGCACCAATTTGATGTTCCGGAACATCGGAAAACCTGTCCCTCCAGGGATCAAATGACCCATGATCACATTTTCCTTGAATCCATACAGCGTGTCCACGCGACCCAGCGTCGCCGCCTCGGTCAGGACGCGGGTGGTATCCTGGAACGATGCCGCCGAAATAAAGCTCTCGGTCTCGAGCGCCGCCTTGGTGATTCCCAGAAGAGCCGGAGAAGCTTCAGCCGGACGCTTGCCCTCGGCCTGCGCCTTGGCATTCACCTCCTGGAACATCTGCTTCTCGACCTGCTCGCCCCAGAGGAAGTCCGTGTCGCCCCCGTCCGTGATCCGGACCTTGCGCAACATCTGCCGGACAATGATCTCAATATGCTTATCATTGATTTCAACGCCCTGCAGCCGGTAGACTTCCTGAACCTGATTCACGAGGTATTCCTGAAGTTCCTGAGGGCCGCAGATTTCCAGAATTTCCTGGGGAACCACGGGACCCTCGGTCAGCTGTCCACCTTTCTGGACAAAGTCACCCTTGTACACAACGATGTGCTTGCCCATCGGGATCAGATGCTGCTCCTCGTCACCCGTGACCGCGTCACGGATCAACAGGCAGCGACGCCCGCGCTGGTTCGGCCCGAAGTCCACCATACCGTCAATCTTCGCGATCTCGGCGGCATCTTTCGGCCGGCGCGCCTCGAACAATTCCGCCACGCGCGGCAACCCGCCCGTGATGTCCTTCGTCTTCGACTCCTTGCGGGGCGTCTTCGCCAGCACTTCGCCGGCGGCGACCTTTTTGCCGTCCTTGATCATGACGTGGGCGCCGGCAGGGATGTTGTAGGCCATCGGCTGCTCACTGCTGCCGAAGCTGATGACAATCTGCGGGTGCAGGTCTTCCTTGTGCTCCAGGACAACGGTACCCATCAGTCCGGTGGACTGATCCACCTCTTTCTTGACCGTTACATTTTCGATGAACCCCTGGAAGTGAACCGTACCGGGCTTCTCCGCAAGGATCGGCACGCTGTAGGGATCCCACTCAATGAAACTCTGCCCCTTCTTGACGCGGCCCCCGTCCTCCACGGAAATGATGGCCCCGATGGCGATGGTATGACGCTCGACCTCGCGGCCGGTGTCGTCAAACACCGCGACGGACCCGTTCTTGTTAAGCACGACGAAATGGCCCTGCTCGTTCACCACGGTACGCATGTTGGTGTACTGGATGATACCGTCATGCTTGGAGATCACGTGCGGCTGCTTGAACACGGAGCTCGCCGTACCACCGATATGGAACGTCCGCATGGTCAGCTGCGTGCCGGGTTCACCGATGGACTGCGCCGCGATGATACCGACCGCCGCACCCATTTCCACGGGACGACCATTTGAAAGATCGCGTCCGTAGCACTTGGCGCAAATTCCGCGGCGCGATTCGCATGTCAGGACGCTGCGGATGCGAACCTTTTCGATGTCCGCATTCATGACCGCCTCCGCCAGGGCCTCGTCAATAAGTCCTCCGGCGGGAACAATCAACTCGCGTGTCACGGGGTTGACAATGTCGTTGAGCGCTGTGCGACCCTTGATACGATCAGCCAGCGAAACCAGGTTCTCGTCGCCTTCGCCGATGCCCTTGACTTCGATGCCGTTGAGCGTGTTGCAGTCCTGCTCGATAATCCGGACATCCTGCGCCACATCGACCAGCTTGCGGGTCAGGTACCCGGCATCGGCGGTCTTGAGGGCGGTATCGGCCAAACCCTTGCGGGCGCCGTGCGTACTGATGAAATACTCGAGCACGCTCAGCCCCTCGCGGAAATTCGACACAATCGGCCGCTCGATGATTTCGCCCGAAGGCTTGGCCATCAAACCGCGCATACCCGCCAGCTGGCGGATTTGCTGACGACTTCCGCGCGCCTTGGAGTCAACCATCATGAAGATGGGGTTGGCCTCGTCACTGCCCGCATTCTCCTCGATCGCCCGGTACATGGCGTTGGAGGTCTCCTCCGTGGCCTGGGTCCAGATGTCGACGATCTTGTTGTAGCGCTCCCCGTCGGTAATGATACCGCGGCGGTACTGGCTCTCCACCTCGCTCACCGATTTATGCGCCTTCGCAATGATGTCTTCCTTTTCGGACGGAATGATCATGTCCGACAACCCGATCGAAATCCCCGCCAGGGTGGCATGCTCGAAGCCGATGTTCTTCAGACTTTCAAGAACCTTCACGGTCTCGGCGTGACCGCTAACGCGGTAGCACTGCCAGATCAGCTTTCCAAGGAACGATTTGTCGCAGCAGCGGTTGATGAACCCCAGCGTCGCGGGGAGGATCTCATTGAAGAAAACCCGTCCCACGGTGGTGATCAGCATCTTCGAGTGGGTGTCACCGAAGACCGTCTTGCGGCCGAAATCCGGGTTCTTGAACCGGACGCGGTGGTGGATCTTGAGGGCGCCGTCGTCATAAGCCAGTCGCACCTGGGCCGCCTCGTCAAAGATCGGAAGACGCTCCTGCTCCTGTCCCTGCCCTGCCGCTTTGCGGCGAACCTCCTTGATCCGGTCCTTCTGGGCCGCGGATGTGAGGTAATAGATGCCCAGCGCGATGTCCTGAGTGGGCGTCATCACCGGCTTGCCGCTCGAGGGCGAGAAGACGTTGTTCGTCGAAAGCATCAGGAGGCGCGACTCAATCTGGGCCTCAATGGACAGCGGCACGTGAACCGCCATCTGGTCACCGTCAAAGTCGGCGTTGTACGCGGTACACACCAGCGGGTGAACCTGAATCGCCTCGCCCTCCACCAGGGTGGGCTCGAACGATTGGATGCTCAGACGGTGCAGCGTCGGGGCACGGTTGAGCATGACGGTCTTGTCGCGGGTGATCTCCTCGAGAATCGCCCACACTTCGTCCGACTGCTTGTCGATCAGCTTCTTCGCGCTACGGACGGTATGCGCCACGCCCATTTCCTTGAGACGCCGGATAATGAAAGGCTCAAACAGAACCAGAGCCATCTTCTTGGGAAGCCCGCACTGGTGAAGCTTCAACTCGGGACCCACCACGATCACGGAACGTCCGGAATAATCCACGCGCTTTCCGAGCAGATTCTGACGGAATCGGCCGCCCTTGCCCTTGAGCATGTCGCTCAGGGACTTCAGGGGACGGTTTCCAGCGCCAGTCACGGCGCGGCCGTGCCGGCCGTTGTCGATGACGGCATCCACCGCTTCCTGGAGCATGCGCTTCTCATTCCGGATGATCACATCCGGGGTCTTGAGCTGGAGCAGATTCTTGAGACGGTTGTTGCGGTTGATGACGCGACGGTAAAGGTCGTTGAGGTCCGACGTCGCGAACCGCCCGCCCTCAAGGGGGACAAGGGGGCGCAGATCCGGGGGGATCACGGGCAGGACTTCAAGAATCATCCATTCCGGCCGGCTGTTGCTGGTCAGGAAGCCTTCGAGCACCTTCATGCGCTTGGAGTACTTCTTGCGGTTCTGCTTGCTGCGCGTGGTCTCCATCTGTCCGTCAAGCTCGGCAAGGATCTTCTCCATGTCGATCTTCTTCATCAGGTCACGAACGGCCTCGGCGCCAATACGGGCCGTGAACGCATCGCCATACTTCTCCTGGGCTTCCCGGTATTCCATCTCGGAAAGAAGCTGTTTCTCCTGAAGCGGCGTATCTCCCGGCTCCACCACGACATAGTCCTCGTAATAGAGAATACGCTCGAGGGCGCGCGCGGTCATGTCAAGGACCAGTCCAAGACGGCTCGGGGTACACTTGAAGAACCATATATGGGAAACAGGCACCGCCAGGTCAATGTGACCCATGCGCTCGCGCCGGACGCGCGACTGGGTGATTTCCACGCCGCACCGGTCGCAAATCACACCCTTGTGCTTGATGCGCTTATATTTTCCGCAGCTGCACTCCCAGTCCCGCGTCGGGCCGAAAATGCGCTCACAGAACAGACCGCCCTTTTCGGGCTTGTAGGTGCGGTAGTTGATCGTTTCCGGGTTCTTCACCTCGCCATGGCTCCACTGCCGGATGGTCTCCGGTGAAGCCAGGGTGATGTTCACGGAATCAAACCCCTCCATCAGGGGCATTCCAAGCCGCTCCCGGGCGGCAGAATTTGTCAAGGTACGTTCCGACATAGGTGACTCAGCGTTGCCGCCGCCTCCGTTAAATTCGTTTTTCCTTCGCCTCAGCCCGCACGTCCAACCCGATGGCCCGCAACTCATTGATCAGAACGTTGAACGACTCGGGGCGGTCCGCCTCAAGTACATTCTCGCCCTTCACGATGGATTCATAAATCCGGGTGCGTCCATTGGTGTCGTCGCTCTTGACGGTCAACAGTTCCTGCAGCGCGAATGCCGCGCCATAGGCCTCAAGCGCCCAGACTTCCATCTCCCCGAGACGCTGTCCGCCATACTGCGCCTTGCCGCCCAGCGGTTGCTGGGTAACGAGCGAGTACGGACCAACGGCACGGGCATGGATCTTGTCGCTAACCAAATGATGCAGCTTGAGCATGTAGATATAGCCCACCACGACACGCTGGTCGAATGATTCGCCGGTACGCCCGTCGAACAACTGCGTCTTCCCGTCGGCCGGCAGCTTCGCGTCCTTCATTAAGTCGTGAATGCGCTTCTCGGAAATTCCGTCGAAGACCGGCGTGCTGGCATACAGCCCGAGTATCTTGCACGCCCATCCAAGATGGGTCTCCAGGACCTGTCCCACATTCATACGGGAGGGCACACCAAGCGGGTTCAGCACGATGTCAACGGGGGTTCCGTCCGGCAGGAACGGCATATCCGCCTCCGGCAGGATCCTGGCCACCACACCCTTGTTACCATGGCGTCCGGCCATCTTGTCACCCACCGACAGCTTTTTCTTGCTGGCGATGTAGACACGCACCTGCTTGATAATCCCCTGATCCACCTCGTCGCCGCTTTCCAGACGATCCATGGCGTTCTCGTACTCATGCTCGAGTTCAATGAACTTCTGCTGGTACTCGCCGATAATCTCCTGGATCTTGATCTGGATCGGACTGCTCTCGATCGCGATATGAGCGCTCTCGTTCGCCAGCTTCCGCAACAGAGTCTTGGTGATCTTCCGGTTGGCCGGGATGATAATCTCGCCGGAGTCGATATTGACAACGTCCAGCGGGATCTTCTCGCCCAGCAGGATATTACTCAATGCTTCCGTGAGCTGATCCACCAATTCCTGCTTCTTGGACTGCTGCTCCTGGGCCACGTTCTTGGCCTGACGCTTCCGTTCCGCAGGCGTCATCTTCTCTCGGGCAATGTCCTTGTGGGCCGAAACCTTCACATCCATGACAATGCCGTAGGTTCCACTGGGAACCGTCAGGGAGGTGTCGCGGACATCCGCAGCCTTTTCGCCGAAGATCGCGCGCAACAGGCGCTCTTCCGGAGCCAGTTCGGTTTCGCTCTTGGGCGTGATCTTGCCGACGAGAATGTCGTCCGGCTTGACTTCCGCACCAACGCGGATCACCCCGTCGGGGCCGAGGTTGCGAAGGGCCTCCTCGCCGACATTCGGAATGTCACGCGTGATTTCTTCCGGGCCCAGCTTGGTGTCGCGGGCGCCGACCTCGAACTCCTGGATGTGGACCGATGTGAACACATCGTCCCGCACCACGCGCTCGCTGATCAGAATGGCGTCCTCGAAGTTGTAGCCGCACCAGGGCATGAACGCCACCAGGACGTTGCGCCCGATCGCCAACTCGCCCGCCGCCGTGGCAGGTCCGTCCGCGAGGACATCCCCGGTCCTGATCTTCTGGCCGACCTTCACGACCGGCTTCTGATTGACACAGGTTCCGGCATTCGACCGCATGAACTTGTTCAGGATATAGGTGCGCTCACTATCCTTCTTCTTGCCGCCGCCCTTGTCGTTCGACACGACGATCTTGTTGGCCGAGACATAGGTGACCACGCCGGGTTCAACCGCCAGCATGAGCACGCCGGAGTCGCGGGCAATACGTCCCTCGAGACCGGTCGCCACAAACGGACGTTCCGTTTCCAGCAGGGGCACCGCCTGGCGCATCATGTTCGAGCCCATCAGGGCGCGGTTGGCGTCATCGTGCTCGAGGAACGGGATCAACCCGGCCGCGACCGACACCACCTGCTTGGGCGACACATCCATGTAGTCCACCTTCTCCTTCGGGACTTCCATGAACTCACCGCGATGACGGACCGCTATCGCTTCGCGCGACATGCGGCTACGGGCATCCAGCGGCGTGTTCGCCTGGGCGATGATAAACTTCTCCTCGCGGTCGGCACTGAGGTATTCGACCGCGTCCGAGACCGTCCCGTTGTTCACCTTCCGGTAGGGAGTCTCGATAAAGCCGTATTCATTGATGCGGGCATAAATGCCCAGCGAGGAGATCAGACCGATGTTCGGGCCTTCCGGCGTCTCAATCGGGCAGATGCGGCCGTAATGGCTGCTATGCACGTCGCGGACTTCGAATCCGGCACGTTCACGGCTCAACCCACCCGGGCCCAAGGCGCTGAGACGGCGCTTATGCGCCAACTCGGAGAGCGGGTTGGTCTGATCCATGAACTGGCTCAGCTGGCTGCGTCCGAAGAAATCCTTCACGACGGCCGAGAGGGTTTTGGGATTGACCAGGCGCTGCGGCGTCAGAGTTCCCGTGTTCGGATCGAACAGGGTCATCCGCTCACGCACCAGGCGCTCGGCGCGAGCCAGGCCCACCCGGCACTGGTTTTCAATCAGTTCACCGATCGTGCGCAGGCGGCGGCTTCCGAGATGATCAATATCATCCACGGTTCCCTGACCGCCTCGGATGCTGATCAAGTAACGGATGGCCGCGATCAGGTCGCTCCCATCCGGACTCAGCGTGCGGAGGCGCTCCTCCTCGGTAACGGTGATGAAAGACTCCTTTTCCTTGTCGTCCTTCTTCCCCATGATCCCGGTGATAAGCCCCGCCGTCTCCTTGATTTCGGCGTCAAGCTTCTGGTTGATCTTGTAGCGGCCGACGCGGCCCAGATCATAGCGGCGCACATCGAAAAAGAGCCGCTTGAGCAACTGGCGCGCATTCGACACGGTGGCGGGATCACCCGGACGCAACCGCAGATAGATGTCCTTCAAGGCGTCATCCATCGAGTGCGTGGGATCTTCCTTGATGCTCTTCAGCATCACACCGGAATCCCAGGAGACGTCAACCACCTCAACCTCCTTGAAGCCGGCCGCCTTCATCTGCGACAGGACATTCTCGGAGAGAGGCTCGTAACGACGGGCCAGAACGGTCTGGGAGTCGACATCGATGACGTCGTCACGGAACACCAGGGTCGCCAATTTCTCGGCACTGATGGATTCCGAAACCTTCAGCTTGCGGACGGTGTAGAACAGCGCCAGGAGGTCGGCATCCGTTCCATAGCCCAAGGCGCGCAGGAAGGTGGTCGCCAGGAATTTCCGCCGGCGGTGCCGTCGATCCATGTAGATCCACAGCAGGTCGGAGGCGTCAAACTGCACTTCCACCCACGATCCCCGATCGGGAATGATGCGGAAGGAGTACAGCATGTTGCCGCTGGAATGAACCGACTGCTCGAAACAGATACCGGGGGACCGGTGCAGCTGGCTGACGATCACGCGTTCGGCGCCGTTGATCACGAAGGATCCCTGCGGCGTCATCAGCGGTATTTCGCCCATGTAAACGGTTTCCTCGCGGACTTCTTCCCCGTCCTTGAGCCTGAACGTCACATGCAGGGTGCCCGCATAAGTCTGCCCCTCGCGCAGAACCTCGAAAGGATCCGCCTTGGGCATCGAGAACTCATACTTCACAAAATCCAGCACGTAACGCCCATCATAGCTCTCGATGGGGAACACTTCCTTGAACACCGTCTGCAGGCCCATGGTCTTGCGACCGCCGGGGGCGATATCGAGTTGGAGGAAATCCTTGTACGACGCCGTCTGAATTTCAATCAGATTCGGCGGCTCAATTACCTCAACCAGTTTTCCGAAATTCGTTCTCTCAACCATTCAAGCACCTGTTGAACCGGGTTTTCCAGGACACCAGCACCGCGGCCGCAAGGCCGCCCGTCGTACACCACACCCAAAAGGGGCGCGGGTTACTTGATCTCGACGGTTGCGCCAGCCTTCTCCAAGACTTCCTTGATCTTGGCGGCTTCGTCCTTGGAAATACCTTCCTTGACGGTCTTCGGGGCGCCTTCGACCAGGTCCTTGGACTCCTTGAGACCCAGACCCGTGATGCCGCGAATTTCCTTGATGACGCCGATCTTGTTGCCACCCGCGCTGGCGAGCACAACCGTGAACTCCGTCTTCTCAACCGCCGCCTCAGCCGCCGCACCCGCAGGAGCCGCCGCCATCATCGCCATCGGCGCGGCCGCAGACACTCCCAGGCGCTGCTCGAGGCCCTTCACGAGCTGAGAGAGCTCCAGCACGCTCATGCTCTCGATAGCCTTGACGATTTCTTCCATCTTACCTTCCAACTTGATTTCCTCAGACATGGTATTCTCCCTATTACTTAACTCTAACACTCAAACAAACGTCACTACGCTGCGTTCTTCTTTTCTTCAATTGCCTTCAACACGTACACAATGGTCGACACCTTCTGCTGCAGCACCCCAACCAGGCGCGACAGAGGAGCGGCCACGGTACCCACCACCTGACCCAACAGCACTTCGCGGGGAGGCAGTTCCGCCAGGGCATCAATCTGCGCGGAAGTAAGGATCATCTCCCCCAGGACCCCCGCCTTCATGACAGGCAACCCGCCGGTGCTGCTGAACTTCTTAATCACCTTGGCCGCCTGGACCACGTCGGGCCCGGTCACGATTGCGGACTGCCCCTTGAGGGACGGCGCCAGGCCCGCCCAGCCCTTGTCCCGCGTGATCAGGCGCAGGAAACGGTTCTTGACGACCTGCATCCGGGCCCCGGACTTGCGGAGCTGACGGCGCAATTCGGAGAACTGCTCCACCTTCAGCCCGCGGTATTCCGCCACCAGGACAAAGGAGGACCCGTTGATCTGGGCGCTTATTTCCTCATAAATCGACTGTTTTTCCGGTCTCATTGTAGCCAGCCTTCTTGTTAATCCCGCACATCCACGCGGAGGCCAACCCCCATCGTGGAGCTGAGCGTACAGCGTTTGATAAATGAGCCCTTGGCCGCGGCCGGGCGCGCCGCCCGAACCGCCGCGATCACGGCGTTGACATTTTCCAGAAGCTTGTTCTCGTCGAACGAAAGCTTGCCGAAGGGAACCTGAACGTTGCCACTGCGGTCCATGCGGTATTCCACACGCCCCGCCTTGCTGTCGCGCACCGCCGAGGCGGTATCATCCGTCACCGTTCCGGTCTTCGGGTTCGGCATCAGGCCGCGCGGACCCAGCACCTTGCCGAGCTTGCGGACTTCCTTCATGGCGTCGGGTGTCGCGATGGCGACGTCGAAATCCGTCCAACCGCCCTTGACCTTCTCGATCAGATCCTCGTTGCCGACCACATCGGCGCCCGCGGCGCGCGCGGCGTCAGCTGCAGTCCCGGCGGCGAACACCGCCACGCGGACCACTTTGCCGGAGCCATGGGGCAGGCCAACCGTGCCACGAACCGTCTGGTCCGTCTTCTTGGTATCGACACCAAGCCGCATCGCGAGCTCTGCCGTCTCGTCAAACTTGGCAACCTTGTTCGCCTTGAGGAAGCGAATTGCCTCGGCCAGGTCGTAGACCTTGGCTTCGGTGGCTGCCTTCACCTTGTTATATTTTTTTCCGTGCGTTGCCATGGTTAGCGAACCACCTCGATTCCCATGCTGCGCGCCGTCCCCTCGATCATGCGGGCGGCGTGATTTTCATCCGTTGCATTCAAGTCATTCATTTTCGTGCGCGCGATCGCGAGCACCTGCTGGGCCGTCACCTTGCCGACCTTGTCGCGGTTCGGCTGGGCTGATCCCTTGGCCAGACCGGCCTCCCGCTTCAACAGCGAGGACGCAGGCGGGCTCTTGGTGATGAACGTGAACGAGCGGTCCTGGTAGACCGTGATGACCACGGGGATCACCAGGCCGGCCATGCTCTGCGTCGCCGCGTTGAATTCCTTGCAGAACTGCATGATGTTCACACCGTGCTGGCCCAGCGCCGGTCCCACGGGGGGCGCCGGATTCGCCTGCCCGGCGGGAATCTGCAGCTTGATTTTTCCTGTTACTTTCTTTGCCATATCTTTCCCCTGCCCCGTCTCCCGCAGACACGCCGCGGCAACGAGGGCTTACTGCCGTTCCACCTGCCAGTACTCCAGTTCCACGGGAGCCGAGCGGCCAAAAATGGCCACCGACACCTTCAGCTTGCCGCGGTCCGCATCCACTTCGTCCACGGTGCCGGTGAAGTTCATAAAGGGCCCATCCGTAATCTTGACCGTCTCACCGGCCTCGTAGATCACCTTGGGCTTGACCTTTTCTTTCTTCTCCTCCACCTGAAACAGGAGCCGTTCCACTTCATCGGGCCGGAGAGGCGCCGGCCGTTCCCCACCCACGAACCCGATCACACCGGGCGTCTCGCGGATAAAATACCAAACCGTCTCGATCACCTTCTTGTCGTCGCCGTAAAGATTCATGCTGACGAGAACGTAGCCGGGGAAGAATTTGCGCGTAATAACGCTCTTGACCCCCTTCTTCGTCTCCGAAACCTTTTCCGTCGGGATCAGAACCTGACCGACGTAGTCCCGCATCTCTTCCTTGTCCAGGCGGCGCTCAATGCTTTCCTTGACCTTCGCCTCCTGGCCGGTCAGCGTATGCAGCACAAACCATTGTTTTTCACTCATGAAAACCCCGGTCCTGAATGCCCGTTAATGACGCGCAAGAAACCCAATACACTTCCGCAACACGGTGTCGCAGAGCCCCACATAGATCGCAAACAGCACGACTGACAAAATCACCACCACGGTGGACTCGATCAATTCCCCCCGCGTCGGCCAAGTGGACTTGCTCAGCTCATTCCTGACGTCCGCCAGAAAAAACCGAATCTTCCTGAAACTTTCTGTCAACGTACTCACCGTTTTACTCCATGCTCAGTTGGCAGGCCAGGAGGGCATCGAACCCCCAACCTCCGGTTTTGGAGACCGGCGCTCTGCCAATTGAGCTACTGGCCTGTGTCAGGTCAACCCTTTAGCGGGTCTCCTTGTGAACCGTATGCTTCTTCTCGAACCGGCAGTACTTCTTGATTTCCATCCGGTCCGGCGTCAGCCGCTTGTTTTTCGTCGTCGTGTAATTCCGCCGCTTGCAATCCGTGCAGGCGAGCGTGACCTGTTCCCTAGGCATGACGTTCCATCCTTGTCAGTGCAACGGGCGGCGTCCCTGCGGCTCACCGCCCGCTCACATTAAACCGACCTGTGGCCGGATGATTGGTTATTCCAAAATTTCGGTTACCGTGCCGGCGCCCACCGTGCGGCCACCCTCGCGGATGGCGAAGCGCATGGACTTCTCCATGGCGATCGGTGCAATCAACGTGACATTCATCGAAATATTGTCGCCGGGCATCACCATCTCAACGCCTTCAGGCAACGTCACGTCACCGGTCACATCCGTCGTGCGGAAGTAGAACTGGGGACGATATCCCTTGAAGAACGGGGTGTGGCGACCGCCCTCATCCTTGCTCAGGACGTAGACTTCGCAGTTGAACTTCGTATGGGGCGTGATCGAGCCCGGCTTCGCCAGCACCTGGCCGCGTTCCACGTCTTCCTTCTTCGTGCTGCGCAGCAGGCAACCAACGTTGTCACCGGCCTGACCCTGATCAAGCAACTTGCGGAACATTTCAACACCGGTGACGGTCGTCTTCACCGTCGGCTTCAAGCCCACGATCTCGACTTCCTCGCCGACCTTGATGATACCGCGCTCGATACGGCCCGTCACCACGGTGCCACGGCCTTCGATCGAGAACACGTCTTCGATCGAGAGCAGGAACGCCTGGTCGATCACGCGAACCGGCTCAGGAATAAAGCTGTCCAGGGCATCCATCAGATCCTTGATGCACTTCGTGCCCGGATCATCGGGGGAGGTGGCCGAAATGGCCGCCAGCGCGCTGCCGCGAATGATCGGGGTATCATCGCCCGGATAGTCGTACTTGCTCAGGAGCTCGCGGATTTCCATCTCGACGAGGTCGAGCAGCTCGGGATCATCCACCGTGTCAACCTTGTTCAGGAACACGACGACTTTCGGCACGCCGACCTGACGGGCCAGCAGGATGTGCTCGCGGGTCTGGGGCATCGGGCCGTCCGACGCGCTGACCACGAGGATCGCGCCGTCCATCTGTGCCGCACCGGTGATCATGTTCTTGACATAGTCCGCATGGCCGGGGCAGTCGACATGCGCGTAATGGCGCTTCTCGGAACTGTACTCGACGTGCGAGGTCGCAATCGTCAGAATCTTGGTGGGATCGCGGCGACCTTGGGATTCCGAGGCCTTCGCTACCTGATCATACTTTATATAGGTGCTCAGCCCGCGCAACGACTGCACGTAGGTGATGGCCGCCGTCAAGGTGGTCTTGCCATGGTCAACGTGCCCGATTGTCCCTACATTCACATGCGGCTTGGTTCTGTTAAACGCTTCCTTTGCCATTGTCGTACTCCTTACTGTTTCCCTGTCTTCAGTCGTTATTAACCTTGTTCCGGACAGTCCGGACATTCTTCACCAAATCTGGAGCCCACGAGCGGGATCGAACCGCTGACCTCGTCCTTACCAAGGACGTGCTCTACCAACTGAGCTACGGGGGCTTCGCGATCAATCCTTGCCAAAAACAAACACAAAAAGACGAATTCCTGTTGCCTTCATCAAATCCAGCAACAGAAAACTTCGCTCACTCAAATTTATTTATCCAAGCAAAAAGCTCTGACATCCAAAAAACAGAACGCAAAAAGTAGCATAGTCGCGTTTGTTGTCAACCACTTTGTCTTATTTTTTACCTATTTTTTTTACAGCCGGCCCCCACCCCCGTCTTACAAGCGGGGTTCTCCCGCCTTCGCCGTGCTGAAGAGACTCTCCCCGGTCTCGGCGTTCCGGATCTCGAAATCCTCCACATGGCGCCCGGGGTCCGTGCGGAAACTCAGATGCCCGGAGAATTTCGCCTCCAGATCCACCAGGACGGCCTCGTCCTCCTTGCGCAGGCGCTCCAGCACCGTCGGATGCACCACCACCTGGAGCTTGCGCTGCTCCGCAGCCTTGAACCGGCGCATTTGAGCCACGATCTGCCGTTGGATCTCCACACTCATGGAAAGAGACGATTTGACACTGCCCCGGCCCTTGCAGTACGGGCAGTCGACATACATTGAGGAGAGCACCCCTTCGTCCACCCGCTGCCGGGTCATCTCCAGGAGCCCGAGGTGCGAAATGGGGAGCACATTGGTCTTGGCCTTGTCGCGGTGCAGGGCATCCTTGATCGTCTTGAAGACCGCGTTGCGGTTCTTCTTCTGCTTCATGTCAATGAAGTCGACCACGATCAGGCCGCCCACATTGCGTAGCCGCAGTTGCCGCGCCACCTCCTCGGCCGCCTCGGTGTTGACCTCGAAAATCACATCCTCCTGGGTCTGGGCACCCTTGTGCCGGCCCGTGTTCACATCCACCGAGATCAGAGCCTCCGTCTCCTCGAAGATGATGTAACCGCCGGACTTGAGCATCACTTTCCGGGCAAAGGCGTTCTCCAGCTGCCGCTCCAGGTTGAAGTGCTCGAAGATCGGAACCGACCCCTCGTACTGCTGGATCCGGGAACGCACCCGCCGCGAAATCCGGGAGGCCAGGTCCTTGATGCTCTCGAACTTGGCCGGATCATCCACCACGATGCGGTCGATGTCCTCCGTCAGCCAGTCGCGCACCACCCGCTCCACCAGATCGAGCTCCTCGTAGAGGCAGCACGGCGCGGGCAATTCCCTGATCCTGCGCGTGATCTCGTTCCACCCGTCCACCAGCCCCCGCATATCGCGGACGAAGCTGCGCTGCTTGGCTCCCATGCCGGCCGTGCGGATGATCAGCCCCACCCCTTCGGGCGTGGGCAGGCGGGCCAGGACCTTCTTCAGGCGCATGCGCTCCTTCTCGTCCTCGATCTTGCGGGACACGCCCTTCAGGTTACTCCCCGGCATCATCACCAGGTAGCGCCCGGGGATGCTCAGGTTGGCCGTGACACGCGGCCCCTTGGTGCTGATGGGCCCCTTGGTCACCTGTACGACGATTTCCGAGCCGATCGGGAACATCCGGGCGATCTCCTCGCTCGAATACCGCTTCTTCTTGGTCATCGTCCGGATCGTGATATCCTCGGCCGCCTCCAGCCGCGCCGCATCCTCCGGAATCATGTCCCAGTAGTGCAGAAACGCGTTCTTCTTGAGCCCGATGTCCACAAAGGCCGCCTGAAGGCCGTCCTCGAGATTCTTGATCACGCCCTTGTAGATCCCCCCCACGATCCGCTCCTCCGTGGGATGCTCGACCTGGAACTCCTCGAGTTTGCCGTTCTCGAGCACCGCCACGCGCGTCTCAAGGCTCTCGGCATTGATCACAATCTCGCGCTTGAAACTCTTCCTCCTGAAACTGAATCCAAACATCTTATCCTTCCTTTCTTTGCGGCCTCACAAACCTGGACGCCGCACATAAACACTCTGTATTAAACCCAAAGAAAACAGGGTAATCACCATGAACGTTCCGCCGTAACTCACCAGCGGAAGGGGTATCCCGACCACCGGCAGCACGCCGATCGTCATCGCCATGTTCACGAACGCATGCGTGAAGATCATTGTCACGATACCCACGCACAACACCCGCCCCATCTTGTCGCGCGCCACCATGGCCGCATATAACCCGCAAATCACCAGGACCCCGTAGAGCAGCAGCACCGTCAACGCCCCCGCAAACCCCGTCTCCTCCGCAATCACGGAAAAGATGAAGTCGGTGGGCGCCACCGTGCGCGGCAGGAAGCCCAGGATATTCTGCGTCCCGTTCAAAAATCCTTTTCCCGTGAGTCCACCCGAACCCACGGCAATCTCCGATTGGCGCTTGTTCCACCCCGACCCCATCGGGTCCTTCCCGGGATGCAGGAACACCTCGATCCGTTCACGCTGGTAGTCGCTCAACCGGATCGTCCTGAAGAAGGTCTCCTGATGCTCCGGGGTCATGCCCAGGCGCTCCGGGAGGGCCACCGCGGACAATACAAGGATCACCACGAGTACCCCGCCGGCCATCAGCCTCACCAGCGGCCGGGCGGGCGCGCCCGACACGAACAGCATCGCCGTCACGAGCGGAAGGAAAACCAGGGCGCTCCCGAGGTCCGGCTCCTTCATCACCAGCAGCATCGGCACCCCCGCCAGCGCAAACAGCCGCCACATCGGGAACAGCCTGTCATATTTCTCCGCCGGGGGACTCAGCAGGCACGCCCCGAGGATGATCACCGCCAGCTTCCCGATCTCCGATGGCTGCACCCCCACTCCCAGGAACATCAGCCAGCGTTTCGCCCCGTAGATCCGGGTCCCGAAAAACAACACCGCCACCAGCAGGATCAGCCCCATGGCATAGAATCCCCACGAGACATCCCGGAGCCGGCGATAATCCGTCATCGCCGT
>Ga0007794_10000078_pt1 | contig 35624 bp, 30 predicted proteins | sample CryBogmetaGMA5M_FD_60365 | JGI IMG/M metagenome (GOLD analysis project Ga0007794, IMG submission 60365) | Freshwater microbial communities from Crystal Bog, Wisconsin, USA - MA5M | ecosystem: Environmental > Aquatic > Freshwater > Lake | place: Crystal Bog, Wisconsin, USA | collected 2009-07-06
TGTCCATATAAAACACTCCAGATACCCCCGGCTCAAAAGCCGGATGGTTACATACTGAGGTGGAAACTATTGGACGCTGTTTCCACCCCTAATCTGGAAAGTGTTGCACGCTGTTTGACATCCTGTCATTGCGAGCCGCACTGCGGCGCGGCAATCCAGAGGTTTTTATTAAAAAAACCTATTTTTCCGGACTAAATTGCTAATGTCTAATAATTCGTTGGAGCAAACAGGTCATCCAGACTATGTGCATCTAGCACCCGATCCAACCAAAGCTCAATTTGCACGGATGAAGCCCCCGCAATCACACTTAGAACACTGGCGGGTATAACACCAAATCTTTTGGTTATTAATTTTTGCAACGCTAACATTTCACACGTATCCAAATCGCGAACATCCGGCGTAAATCTGGCCTATCCTTCAGCCAAACACCGAGCAACGAGATCAACTCACCGATGCGCTCTGGGGAATTGGGATGTTCGATGCGAAAAACCGCCGCCACCAGATTTTTTGCCGAAGCCAGTTCACCACCCACCTTGACGCGCCAGACCACATCATCAGCCCGACTGCGAAAATCTTCGCTGATATAACTGCCAGGGACTTTCTCCAGCGTCGTGTAATCCAGACTGTGCAGCCATTCGTCAGGAACAAAGCCGATAATCAAATCCCGCACCAATTCCGGTGTGGAAAATAGAAACTTGTAACTGCATTAGTTTGGGGGAAATTACTCAGAAGTGCATTTTAACGCTTCCGGATTCAGAGAAAATAATCTCACAATTAGTGTATTTAGCGGCTACCTCACAAAAAATTTCTGCAGAAAATGGTTTAAAATTAACCAACTCGATCTTTCCGGTATGAATCTCAGATAAAATTTTCGGAAGAACCGCATTTAAAATATCTCTGAATTTCTCACTGGAAGTTTTGTATAAGTCAAAATATGCGAGTTGCTGCCCATCGGTTTTACTTTTAAATGACAAGTAAAGATAACCGAAACCGTCAGGCCGAGCCTCCTCTTTCAAACCAAAAATAGCTCCAGTACTCATAAAACAATTCCTTTCCGTTTAGCCATACGAAGCACAAGAATAGTGGCAAACCCATAAGCGATCACAAAGGGGATGAATACATAGACACGCTCAGCTCCAAGAGACCTCACCATCCATGCTGCCGCAATTCCCTGACTAACAGCCAAAGCTGCGTATATAGTAGCCACATGTCTATGCGAGTATCCAATTCGATTAAGCAATTGATACAAGTGCGTGCGATGCGCAGTGAATACATGATCTCCCGCCATCAAACGCCTTGAGAATGTGAAAACAGTATCAAAAAGAATATGAAAAAGCAGTAACGGCATCACAAACAATGAAGTGTGCGCATGATCATATCTGGCGGCAATGACTGCCATAACTGCAAAAGTGAAGCCCAAAAAAGTACTGCCAACATCACCCATAAATATTTTGGCAGGTGACCAGTTGAAAATCAAAAAACCTAAAGCGGCTGCGGCGAGTGACAATGAGGCTAAATAAATAAAGTGACTACCCTGTAAAAATGTCACCACAGCAAAAAACAATGCGACTATCAAAGCCGTACTTGTGGCCAGCCCATCTAGGCCATCGATAAAATTATAGGCGTTCGTCAGACCAAGCAGCCACAGGAAGGTTAATGGATAAGCCCATATACCAAAGTCGACCACGCCAAAAATGGGCATATGCAATTGATCAATAACGATACCTGACCAAAGTGCCAGCAATATCGCCAGCAACTGACCGCCCAACTTAAACCTGAACGATACGGTATGGAAATCGTCATAAAACGATATCACTGCCAGCATCAAACCGGACAATAAAAATCCAAAAAAATACTGCGTAAAAATCGGCGTTTTGTCACCAATAGACTGAATGAGTGAAATTCCGATCAAAAACCCTGCAACAATTGCAACACCACCTCCACGTGGCGTCACTCTGGTATGAGAGGATCGCTCATTTGGGATATCTAACGCCCTGAGATGACGCACCAAATAAAAAGTCACTATAGCGGACAGCCAGGCAATCAGGGCAGCAAACAATAAGTGATTGACAAATAAACGAGTTTCCAATTTTACACCAATAACCCTTAAGATAAAATTTCCGGTTTTAACCAGACATAATCACAAATATCACCGGACGGAGTATAACCATCAACCACTTCCAATAATATATTTCTGACGGCTTCACAATCGAACAGATGGAATGCGACATCAGCTCTTTCAAGCACTTCCCGAAGATGAGGCCATGGCAATTCAATTTCCTCGGCCCGCATAATCAAAGGATGCTCAGTACCTTGCACCGCCCCGCCGATCAGCAACTCTTCATAAAGTTTTTCGCCGGGCCGTAAACCGCTGTATTGAATCTCAATATCACCACCTGGATTATTGACATCACGCACGGTTAACCCGCTGAGTTTAATCATTTTTTTAGCGAACTCTGCAATTTTAACCGGCTCACCCATATCAAGCACAAATACATCTCCGCCCAGCCCCATTGACCCCGCTTGCAGCACCAGCTCGGCGGCTTCAGGTATTGTCATAAAGTAGCGGGTAATTTCAGGATGCGTGACAGTTACCGGGCCGCCACTTGCAATTTGTTTAGCAAAGAGCGGCACCACAGAACCTGACGAACCTAGTACATTACCAAAACGCACCATACAGAACCGTGTTTTACCACCTTCACGCGCAAAGGCCTGCAATATCAGCTCAGCGAAACGCTTACTCGCCCCCATGACATTCGTAGGACGTACCGCTTTATCTGTTGAAATCAATACAAATGTTTCAACACCTGCATCTCTGGCAGCATCCGCTGTACGCCATGTGCCGAACACATTATTCAGCACCCCCTCAATCATATTATTTTCGACCAGAGGAACATGCTTATAAGCTGCGGCATGATAAACCGTCTGAACGCCAAATCTACGCATCACCCGCTCAACACGATTCTGATGAGTCACAGAACCGAGAATAGGAACAACCGTGACAGGAACACCTAAAAAAGCATTCAACTGCATGATTTCCTGATGAATCTGATACAAAGAAAACTCGGATTGCTCTAACAATAGCAAATGAGTAGGTTTTAGCCTGAGAATCTGACGGCAAAGTTCAGAGCCTATGGAACCGCCGGCACCGGTCACCATAACCGATTTCCCCTGAATACATTTATCTAACAAACACGCTACAGGCAACACCGCACTTCGCCCCAGTAAATCATCGACCTCAACATCCCTGATTTCAGTCACCTGTGATTTTCCGCTAGCCAGATCCACCGCACTAGGTATGGTTTTAATGGGGATGTGTAGTGACTCCAGGTGCAGAATAATTTCCTGGCGTCGCTTCTGTGTTACAGAAGGAATTGCAAGCAATATCGAATCCAATTTCCAGCCTTCATCAGCGATCACTTCGGCGAGAGCATTCATTGAGTAAACACTGACACCACCAACCTCGCTACCATGCAAGGCTACTTTATCATCCAAGAATCCGACGACACGAAATTGATTACCCGCATGAAGTGCTGCCGCCAGTTTAGCGCCAGTTTCACCGACGCCATAAATAACAACACTTTTACTTTCACCAGCTCCCGCCTTACCTTGAATGACTTGTGATAAATAAATCTTAACTAAAAATCTACTTCCGACAACGTAAAACAATAAAACACCCCAGTGGATCACAAAGGATGATCGCGGAACTGCCACCAAATTGGACAAGGTGCTGATGGTTACCAGCAACAAGGCCGACAATGAAACAGATTTGAAGATAGTAAAAACCATCTGATCAGCCATATAGCGAACGACGGCACGGTAAAGTCCAGCTTTAATAAATACAGGCAGCGTCACCAAGACTGCAAGCAACATGAGAAGATACAAATCATTTGACCCTGGCATCCATTCGCCAAAACGCAAGGCAGTGGCGCTCCACAAAGCGAGCGGTATAAATAAAGCATCCGCCACCAGCATAATCAATATTTTTGATTTACGCGGTAACATTAGCAACGCGTTACGAATTTTCATTTTCTATATCCTAATATACCCAACTGGAGCACTGCACCAACACTGACGGAAACATTCGCCGCAATCTCAACAGAGTGACAAACGGCGGCTCCAATCCCTACACACGAACAATCACCTACAACAACCCCTCCACCTAGACTTACTCCAGTGGCGATGTGTACGCCATCCCCTAAACAGCAGTCATGATCAATGACGACAACTAGTCTGACACAGGGGGACACCATCCCGTCGTTGCGCGCTGCTCGGCATCCAGTCACCCCCCGTCGTTGCGAGGAGCGAAGCGACGTGGCAATTCAGTCAATCAAAAGTTCCCTTACTACAACTTATCATCGCGAGGCTCGAAGAGCTGTGGCGATCAAGAAAATCAATAGCCATTTTATGTCGCCTGCATTGCTTCACGATGTTCGCAATGACGCAAAAAAATCACTTAGCAGCCTGACTCATAACTTCCTGCAACACACTGCAGGCTTTTTCCATCTCCCCCTCCGTCAATGTAGGATGTACCAGAAACATTAAACTGTTCTCACCCAATTCGCGCGCCACGGGCAGACCCTCTGCGGGTCTCCAGCCTGTATTGTCAAAAGCCAGCTCAAGATACACTTCGGAACAAGAGCCTGCATAACAAGGCACACCCAGAGCATTGATTTCATCGATGATACGATCTCTCGCCCAACCATCCTTCAGGAGCTCAGGCCGAACAAAAACATAAGCCTTGTACCATGCATGCTCTATTGAATCAGGCACTTCCGGCACTCGCAACGCTGAACACAGTTTTGCCGCCTCCATAACCATCCCGGCATTGCGCTTACGCGCTTCATGCCAGTTTGGCATATAGCCCAATTGAATTCGCCCAATTACCGATTGCAACTCGGTTATTCGCCAGTTGGTCCCAAAGTTTTCATGCAACCAGCGAAACCCCGCCGGATGCTGCTGATGGTATACCGCATCGAATGACTTGCCGTGATCCTTATACGACCACATTTTCGACCAGAGAGCTCGGTCATTCGTGGTAACCATGCCGCCCTCGCCGCCCGTCGTCATAATCTTGTCCTGACAAAACGACCAAGCCCCAACATGACCAATAGAACCGACAGCCCTTCCCTTGTAGCTCGCACCATGTGCCTGCGCGCAATCCTCTATAACAACAAGGTTGTGCTCTTTAGCCAACTCCATGATGGGATCCATATCACACGGCCATCCAGCCAGATGAACGCAAATGATAGCGCGTGTTCTTTCCGTCAAAACTACCCGTATTGTATCTGCGGTGATATTTTGAGTATTCCTATCAACATCAGCAAAAACAGGAACTGCACCGGCATTCACAATAGTGCTTACAGATGCAAGAAACGTGCGTGAAGTAACGATCACTTCATCTCCGCCTCCAATACCTAGCGCATGCAATGCAAGATCAAGAGCAACAGTCCCATTAGTCAAAGCAACCGCATGCTCACATCCAACCCATGCCGCAAATTCCTGCTCAAATGAACGACTCTCATTACCGGTCCAGTAATTGACTTTATTGGATAACAATACGTCATGGACGGCTTGCGCTTCCTTTGCTGTAAACGATGGCCAAGGTGAGAATGGTGTATTTAACAAAACAGACTCCTGTTACGTATTTATAGGACGTGCAGGGCTGCCAATTGCAGTTACCCCATCCTCAAGATTATTGACAACAACGGCACCCGCTCCAACGGTAACGCCCACACCGATAGACTGATAATGTCGGACTACGGCACCTATTCCCACCCATGAATAATTACCAACAGTAACGCCACCGCCGAGATTTGCCCCCGGCGCAATATGAACCCCATCACCCAAACGACAATCATGGTCAACTGTTGCTGCAGTGTTGATAATTACAGCATCACCTATCACAGCATCCACATTAACAACGGCGTTTGCAAACACAACACTTCCAATTCCGAGTTTTGCATATCGACTAACATGTGCAGAGGGATGAATAATTGTTGCCACCTCAAATCCTGCCGCGAGCAGCCTAGATTGTAATTTCATACGCAACTGATTATTTCCTAGAGCGACGACAGCATGGACGCATCCATCCTTCCATTCCAGCATCTGATCAACCTTGCCTTGGATTGCCCATCTGCCATTTGTCATTTTTTCAGGCCACGCGTCATCTAGAAAAACGATTTCATCCCAACGCCCGGTTTCAAGCGCCGCATCTGCAACAACTTTACCGTGTCCGCCTGCACCTATAATCAGCAGTACACTCATAAACTTACCTGTTCAGCCACAATTTTAAACTGCGAAAAAATACTGTCATTGCGACCGCATGTAAAGCGTGGCGGCAAGCAATCCAGCCAATTAAAAAATGCCTTTTGAATAAAAGCATCTGGATTGCCACGTTGCTTCGCTCCTCGCAAAGACGTAAACCGAACTTTATAGCTAATCATGTAAATCTAAATCCTTCCGTGAATCGTGTCCGCGAAATTTCTCCATCGTCACATGCCCATCCTGACTAATATCGGATCGACGAACAACCTTTAAAACAGTCAGCCAAAGTATTTTAATATCCAGCCAAAATGATTGATTATCAACATACCAGACATCAAATTTAAACTTATCTTCCCAGCTAATCGCATTGCGACCATTGACCTGCGCCCATCCGGTTATCCCCGGGCAAACTTCATGCCTGCGAGCTTGCTCATAAGAATAGAACGGCAAATACTCGATCAACAAAGGGCGAGGACCAACTAAACTCATGTCACCATTTAGCACATTAAAGAGCCCAGGTAATTCATCAAGGCTACTCGCCCGCAGGAATTTACCAAAATCAGTTAGCCTATCTTTGTCAGGCAGCAAAGCACCACTGCTATCACGCTCATCGGTCATGCTACGAAACTTGACCATTCGAAAAGTCCTACCGTATATGCCTGGTCTTAATTGAGTAAAAAATACGGGGCTACCAAGCTTAAGTTTTATCAAAAAGAACAGAGCTATTAGAATAGGACTCAGAAACAAAATACCAAAAAACGCAAAAAAAAAGTCAAAAAAGCGCTTAAAAATAATTTTCTCCTAATTTAATCCGAGTAGTTTGTCATAGTAAACAACCAGCGCTGCGGTAACTACATGCATAGAAAACAACTCTTGTGCACGGACGCGAGCTTCATTACCTATATGGAGCCTAAGCTCCCTATTTTCACAAAGCCGTTGCAAACAATCGCACAATGCAGCAACGTCACCTGGTGGATGCATCAAACCCGTAACATCCTCTTCAACAGCATCCGTCAAACCATAAATGCGTGAAACAACCGCAGGCAAACCACATGCGGCGGCCTCAATTATCACGGAACCAAACCCCTCACGATAACTAGGCAAAACAAATACATCGGCGGCCATCATGGCGTGCTCTGGTGAAGCTGTAAATCCTATTCGTCTGACATGTGATAAATGCTTACCGCACAACTTCTCAAACTCATATCCGATACCGGTCTCATCAGGCCCGACCACGACCAACCAGAAATCTTCGGCCCGTGGAAGGCTGGCAAAGGCTCGCGCCAAGTCTAAAATCCCTTTATCGCGATTCAAACGACCAACAAACAATAAGACACAAGCGTTTGATGGCAACCCCCATTCAGCCCGGGTGCGAGTACGAATATCAAGATCAGGCTTGAAGCGATCAAGATTAACACCCGAAATCGAGCCATTACCCAAGACAATAGCCTGTGATTTATTCAACACATGTTCGTTTTCGAGAAACGTTCGCTGAGATAAACTATCCGTCAGAATGTGGTTGGCATTGGCTGCAATCACTCTATCGGCAACTTTAAGTAAAAATCGCCCGATACCTTTTTTCGTAGCCCATACTTGACCAGTAAAACAATGAATACGGTGCGTCACTCCAGCTAGCCTCCCTGCCAGCATAGCAAGCAAGCCGGCTTTTGGCGTAACAGAGTGCACAACATCAAACTTTTCACGACTAAACAAACGCATCAAATCTACCAAAGCCAGAAAATCAGCACCAAGATTAATCTGCCGCGAAATTGGAATAGAAACCAACAGAACTCCAGGCAACCAATCGACCGCCATATCTTCTTCATTAAAATTAGCTACCGCAGTAACATCATACGTTTCAGCTAGCCGCAAGATATGGTTGCGCATGAAGACACGTAGCGATAGCGAAGATGCGGCGACAAAACAGATTTTTTTCATTTAAGACGTTTTTGAAGATATGATGAGATCAATTCACGAATTCCATCATCAATTGATATAACATTAACATAGCCTAATTCATTTTTAATTTTCAATACTGGGTACGTCGATCGATTAATCAGGGCATTTACTCTAGATTGAGTAAGAGGAAAACTTGGCAACCGGCCTAAAGTGGCGCTAATTAAATTGGTAACTGATTGGGGTATTCTTAGTTTTGGTGGAGAACGACCGAGCGCAGCAGCAGCAATTTCGACAAAATTCTCCAATGTACAGCAATCTGAAAGATTATATGTTTCGTTCTTAGCAGATGGCAAAGTTCCGCAACGAATTAATGCCTCAACAACATTATCAACATGAATATAATTTGCAGATACTCCTGGTTTACCAATAAAAAAGAAAAAACCACGATCAATCATTGCAACCATGCTAAATAAAGACTGATTAGTCATTTCTCCACCAAATACATTTGATGGACGCAAAATGGAACAGCTAAAACCACCTTTGTGCACTGCATCCAAGACAATTTTATCAGATTTTGCTTTAGTAATCTCGTACTGGCCTACAGGGTTAAATGGCGAATCCTCAGTAATTTCACCACATAATACAGGTCCATAAACACCGACACTACTTAACTGAACCCAATGATTAACTCTGTTAGTTGCGGCCTGAACTAACTTTATAGTGGCATCGACATGAAGCGCATGCATTTCACTTGCATTACTTATTTGTCCAGCGCAATGATATAGAACATCTACGCCTTCAAGTATTCGGACGAGCTGACTTACATCAGCGTGAACCAAGTCACAGTTTATAACCTCGACCGATGGGGGGAGAACATGAGCATGATGCAAACTACGTGTCAACAACTTAACAATGTTTCCTTGAGACACAAGTTTGCTGACAAGCTTTTTCCCAATAAATCCTGTCCCGCCAGTAACAGCTATTATCATGTAATTTGACCAAAATAGAATATTTTTGAAGCGAAATTAATTGAACCTAAGATAAAAAATAAAAAAACAAATAAAAATTTTATTTTTGGTTCCATTTGTATGTTTAAATACATTGCGTATACCAATGCAGGAACAAGCCCCCAAGACCAATCCATAAAACGATCGTAATAAGATAAAAACGAAAAACTCATCCCAATCGCATTATTTAATAAAAATATAACAAGCAACCAATTGCACCATTCGACATACTCAGATTTAAATTTAAATTCTTTACTTTTAAGAAAAAAACTATATATAAGTATACAAAACAAGCTAAAAATGAAGAAATCAATCCTAAAACCAGAATGATAGTCGGAAGCTTCTGTGGGTGCGTAGCTCATGTAATAGTTTACAGACGACAATCCTGGCATAACAGCCATAAAAATATTATTGATGATACTCAAACTTGAAACGAAAGTGGAAACGATCCATATTCTTACCGCCCATTTTAGTGATACCCTTTTAGAAAGAATATGAGTAAGACTAAAAATAGCACCCGTGATATGGATAAAAGGAAGAAATAACAATAATATATTCCACCATGATGCTCTATTTTTCCAAGGTAAAACAAACACACCAAAATAAATGAAAAATGCTAAGCCTTGCCTAATAACATTGAACGAAAAAGAATAATAAAAAGGATATAAAAGCCAAACTCCAAGAATAAAAAAAGCATCTATCTGATTAATTTCGCGTCTAAAAAAACCAATTGCTCCGAGCAGCATTATCAATGTTATACATAGAAAATATCCCTCATATGGAATCCCCGTTTCACTTATAATTTCCGTTATAAATTGAAAAAGTGGCTCAACATCCCGAATTGTTCCTTCTCTCCCATTTTTAATACTCTCATAAAAAAAAATATAATTATGAGTATCGTCACCAATACCGGCATCACGTGTAGCCGTTAAGACTGAAAAAACTATCAAAAGTAAAAATAGTAAGAATCTCATATAATTACTTTGAAAATTTTCGAAATACATTAACCAAAAATCTATAGCTGAATTTTGATATAGACCAACATACAATAAATGAGTAATTTAAAAGACTTAGATGACCTTTTTTGTACAAACGACTAAACACACCCAACTCAGCATTTTCCATACCCAACAAATCACCAGAAAGTCCGCCATTAGAAAAAACGGGTCTGAATACCTTACCTAATGCAACCGGGAAAAAATAAGCAGATTCTGCTTCCAATATTATATCAATCCACAGTTGATAGTCTTCACAAAGTCTTTTTTTCTCATCAAACCGAACGGATATTGACTTTTTTAACATAACGGATGACGTCTGAAATCGGTTTGAAAGCAACATTGAAAAAAAAGTTACTAATCGCGGATCAAATAATTTCGAGATGATATGATTAACAAGATCTCCATCCACTCGCTTATAGCTATGGCCCGTTATAGCCACACTACTATTATTTCGCATCCAGCCATATTGAATTTTAATTTTTTCAGGAATCCATGCATCATCTGAATCAAGAAAGGCGATATATGGTTGCGTACATACTTCCCAAGCAGCATTACGCGCAACTCCAGGACCAACATTCTTCGTCAGTGCAATAACAACAATATTTAAATGACCAACATATAAATCCTTTAACCGATTTAAACACAACAAAGTAGCACCTTCATCGGGACTAGCATCATCAACAAGAATAACTTCTTTAGGACACACGATCTGATTAGCAACCGATGCGACAGCACATTCTATGCTGGAAGTATTTTTATAGCAGGGAATAATTACACTTACATCTGCAAACTCAATCATAGCTTTGTCCAATACTTCTCCTTCCCTAAAATCACTCTCCCAAAATCCAAAAAATGACGTGTAATCATATCTCCCAACAAATACTGCATTCCCAAACGTACGGCAATCCTAAACCACATCATAATCATAAATATATTTAGCGAACAAACTCTATTTACTCTCTGTGCTTTTATAATTTCTCTTAGTTGCTTCATTGAATTCTTTGGATTACTGCTGACCCCGTCCTGCCCAACTTTCGCTACGATAAGATCAGGGATGAAGATAGCTTCTTCTATTGGCCACCCCCTAAGTAGTAGCTCGTAGTCACCACTAATTTTATATGTGGGATCAAACACTCCATAACTTTCAAACCAACTTTTATGTAGAAAAATAGATTGATGTGATAGCGACATCCGATATTTAAGCTGTTTCTTTGTTGACATCCAAGGCTCACCAACCAAATTTATCACTTTCCCCATTGAATCAATCTGTGCTACCCTACCGTATACTAGCTTACATAATTCTGGTTCAGCTTGTGCACAATCAGTAAAAACTTGAAAAGTTTCATTTGAAAATAAATAATCATCAGCGCCGATGAAAATAATCCAATCCCCCTTAGCAGCTGAAATACCTTTGTTCATTGCATCATATATGCCATTATCTGGCTCACTGACCCAATAATTAATCAAACCTTCATTTTTTCGAACTATATCAATAGTTCTGTCACTAGATCCACCATCGATAATGACAATCTCGAAGTCTGAATAAGTCTGACCACATATGCTGTCTAGACACGATTGCAACGTATTCGCGCCGTTATATACAACCACTATGACAGAAATCACCACTCTTGGCTTACTCATACTCTTTTCCGTAGCCAAGAATAGGAAGTAGATGCCCAATACGGTCGTTAACCACAGCCTTCAAATCTGGTGAAAATTCCTGACACCATCCCGCAATCTGACCAGATCTAAATGTCTTGCTATTGCCGAACAAACTAGAGGAAACATAATCAGTGTCAACGTTGAGCACACCCAAAAAATCTACAATATTTCTAATTGTTTGATGTTGTGTAGATTTTTCTCCTCCACCCTCGTCACCAATTAGATCTTCAAAACGAACCACCATTACACCCGGTGTTGACATCCATCCGATGATAGATCGCAGGATACTCGCAAAGCTTTCGACGTAGATTCCATTAGAAAGATATCCTCCGTCCAAAATCATTTTTACTCGCTCCTCAAAATTTTTACCTGCATGTCCACAATGTGCAAAGTGAGTTGACTGCTTTAAAAGATAATGCGTCCATGACACCAATACATCTCTAGGGTCACGTATAACACAGAAAGATTTAAACTGTTGAGCAGTCAACATATTGAATAATAAATCACTATAAGGAGCATGTCCCAATATGAAATTTGCAGTTTTAACTTGAGCGGCCTCAGCCAAGAACTGTGTCATAGTCCGTTCTGAAACATAAGCCGAAACATCCAATCCCACATTCACTGAATTTCGAGTCAAAAGAGAATTGGATAATGCTCGTTTAATAACAGTCTTTGTAAGCGATTGGCTCACAACCCAATCGGCCGCAATGAACCTACTCGGAATATTTGAATATCCCATTATAGTCAAGCACTTGGAAAGCAAATGCGTACCGGATTTTGGTAGCGAGTTGATAAACACAGGATTTCTCATACTTTAGACCTCAATATATCATGCACAATTTTTTCATAAAGCTTTGCAAAGTTATTCATATTTTCTCATTGCTCAATTGTAGCCTTATCTTGACCCCCCGGTGTCAAACCAGTTGTCGCTGCGTATTCTGTTGAACGTGAACAGTGATTCTGTTGTAAGCGCGGAATGGAAGTGACCGATATTACTGAGTCACAAGTGCTGGCGGCGGTCGATAAACTTAACCACCGACCGCGAAAAGTGCTTGGATTCAGAACCCCGCACGAGGTATTCTTCGGGGTAGAAATGCGTTACACAAAGCAACCAGCGGCTGTTGCACTTCGAACTTGAATGCGCGAAGACTATTTTTCGGGGGGAAGCTCAGTTAGTGATCGGTAAATGCTAAGAGTTTCTTGTGCGCATTTATCCCAAGAAAAAGTTGCCAGTCTCTCAGCACCCAGCTTCCTTAAGCGCTCAACGTGACTTTCCGAATAAACCACAGACTCGATGACGCGCCGCATGTCACTTTCATTGGTTGGATCAAAAAACTCTGCGGCTTCACCGACAACTTCAGGAATGGAACTGACATTGCTGCAAGCAACTGGGCAACCGAAGTTCATGGCCTCTAATGGAGGAATACCGAAACCCTCGTATAAAGAGGGATAAACAAAAATTGCCGCACCCTTGTAGTACGCACCAAGTTCAGCGTCATTACCACCCACCTGATGCACGTTTTTCTGTATGCCCAACTTATTGAGCATTTCACGCTCGCTTAAGGTAAATCCGCCACCGCCAAAAGCCACAATATCAAAATCGCGCATCAATTGCGCAGAGGTTGAATAGGCACGGCAAAAACCTATAAAATTCTTATAGTCTGGTTGGCGCATCCCGACATACAGCAGATACGGCCTGCCAGATTCTAACCTGGCAACACGAACTCCAGAATCCGCACTCAGGCTATAGCCAAGATGCACTACGCTGGTTTTGCGCTTATCAACACCAAATATCCGTATCAAATCTCGGCGTGTAGATTCTGAAATACAGATAATGTGATCAGCCCGCTCTACCGCCGCTCGTTTGATGCAGGTTGCCTCCGACATTTCGTAAAATTGTGCAGGATACAGTTCGCTGATCATGTCGTAAACTGTCAGTACTCGATAATTCGCATGTCCATAGGACGTTTTTGAAAAATATGTTTCGTGAATAATATCAAAATGTTCTCCCGCCCAATACGCGGGCAGCAGCAATTGATTGGCTGCATTTACAGCCCGTCTGAATCCACGAAAGGTCCACGGAAAAAATTTGCCGTGAACAAAGACGCTATTACTCTTTGCAGATAGATATTGGTTTACATACAAAGGAGCAATCACAGACACTTTGCATTCTTTATGATTGTCCAGACGGTTAGCTAATTCGAAAAAATAGCGTGAAATGCCTCCATACTGATGTGTGGAAAATATTTGATGGTCATAAGCAACACGAATCATTTCAAGCCCTTTAACTCTGCCGCCATCATTTTGTCAATCACGCCAGCCATATCGGTCTGAGCTTGCCAACCGAGCTGTTGAGCCGCCTTCCTGATATCTCCCCGCCCCTCTTGAATATCGGTTGGACGGAACAATGATTCATCTGTATCCGTGTACTGCAACCAGTCCAAACCAAAATAGCCAAAAGTCGTTTCAATAAACTCTGCCAGAGAATGGCTTGTTCCTGTGGCAACCACATAATCATCCGCAAAGTCCGCTTGCAGCATGCGCCACATGGCATCCACGTATTCTGGTGCCCAGCCCCAATCTCGTTTGATGCTGGTATTTCCTAATCGCAAGCGTTCCTGGCTGCCATTGCCAATACGGCAAACAGACGCAATGATTTTTCGGGTGACGAAGCGCTCTGGCCGTAACGGTGATTCGTGATTGAACAAAATCCCCGTACAGGCGAATAGCTTATAGGCCTCACGGTAATTGGCCACTTGCCAGAATGCCGCAGATTTAGCCACTGCATAGGGACTGCGCGGACGAAAAGGTGTTTGCTCATTCGCAGCCAGTCCACCGGTTTCGCCGAAACATTCGCTGGAACCCGCGTTATAAAAACGGATGGGCGCTTCAACAAAGCGGATAGCTTCCAGCAAATTGATGGTGCCGATAGCAATGCTTTCCAGCGTTTCCACCGGCTGATCAAACGACAAGCCAACAGAACTCTGCCCTGCCAGATTGTAAATTTCGTCAGGGGCAATGCGCTTCACCACTTGCAAGACACTGCGAAAGTCATTCAGCGCCATCGATTCAATACGCACGCGGTTACGAATGCCTAATCGCTCCAGCCCAGAAAAACTGCCGATCTGCGCATCGCGTGACGTGCCGATGACGTCATAGCCTTTTTCAAGCAGAAGCTGTGCAAGATAGGAACCGTCTTGGCCGGAAATACCACAAATTAGGGCTTTCATAACATGTTAGCTTTATGCATGATTTAGTACCTTTTCTGACTCTGCGAAAAGCAAATGATCAGACCAAGTTTTAGACACAAGTTTACGTTTTAACAACAGCGGCATTATCTTGTTTGCTCGGATCATTATATTCCACAATGCCTGATTTATCGGACGATCACTGATTAAATGATACGACGAACCATTGCTAACCAAAAATTTACCTCTATCCTTTGCCAGTTTTTCCAACGTTCTAGTCGTAAAAAATCCAATATGCTGCCCATGCTCTTTGCCGTAGTACCACCAGTCATTCTGTTTCGGAGCAGGATTGGCAATAATTTCTGTGGAAAACAAAACATTAGGTGCAATTTCAAGCATTTTATCCAGCTCATCTGCTGGGTTAACAAAATGCTCAAATGCCTCGAAGGCTGTCACAAGGTCAGCTTTTTCGTTAGCATGCTCAAAGCCACGCGCCACAAGATTTTTACAGTACCTATCCGACCATAAAGCATTAATACCATAGTCACGCAACAGTCTAACTAATATCCCGTAGCCCCCAGCGCAATCTACCAAAGTTCCATCCAGCTTGCCTAAAATTAACAACGTGGCAAGTACAAACCTAGCATTAGCCTGATTACGTCCCATAATGCCAGTATCGCTATCATTTATTGCTTCCGTATAAGCACGCTCAAGCCAATATGGAAATTCGGTTTGAACATAACCGCATGAGGGGCATTCAAAATAATCAACATCTGCACCCACAAGGTGACCTGAAAATATTTTCACGGCTGGTTTGGTGCAAGCTCGGCAGGGAGATAATTTAATATCCATTGTCATATACTAAAAAACTTAATTTGTTATGTAATCACCATAATTACAGGGGGTTGAAAGCTTTAGCATTTGTTCAATAGTTTTGGCTGATGGCTTATGCCCTGAGGATTGAAAAAGGTAATACATTGGAGGAAAGTATATCGACATGAGATCCCTAGGTGTGTCGTCAAAATGACTTAGAAAATCATTTCTAATAAAAAATGCATTAGCGCCTGTAATGTTGCAGCATATCAATGTGTAATTATTTTTGTTAAATAACTCATTAAAAGAAGATAGTGATGCGCCAAAATAGTCATCATGTTTCCAGCAGTGATGACTGTCATATTCGATCTGCCACTTAATAGGGGGGGGGAATTTAGCGTTGTACTCGACGATGAATAATTTAGGATTTACATTGTTCAACAGCAACTCTTCAACTAAATATATGTCGTTTCCATCAAGATCCAGACTTAAAACGTCAATATCATCTGACTTTAACAAATTTAATCCTTCACGGAATCTGCTTGTGACGTTATCTCTATCGATCCATCGCTCAAGAAACGAAAAATGATTTGCACATAACTCATGGTCAAAAACAAGCTTTTCACCCCCAACCCAAAATCCACTCCAGCCGCTAGCAAGTAATATGAGCGTATTGTTTTCAGTCCCGTCCCCAACCCCAAACTCTGCAAAAGTACCTCGGTCTAGGCCAATTCTTCTCAAAATTTCAATTAATAAACCATCTTCGTCGTTTTGAGAAAAATACTTTGCTCCAAATTGGTTGAGTGGGTTCGAAGACTCAGATTGCATCTTTTTCCATGTTGAAATTAAACTTAAATCTCCTAACTGCTGAAGACTTGAAATACTACTTCCAAGCATTACCGATCTGAATTTTATAACAAAACTTTTCAACATATTCACCTCAAGTTATTAAACTACAATCGTCTTAAACAAAATATTTAATTTAAAAATGTATGGAATCAATGTGCACAAGAACCAAGCAATAGCACTACCAAATACTGCTCCTGATGAACCAATAGTGCTAACTAAATAAATCGTCAAACTAATATTTAATAGTGCCGTAAATAGAGCACAATAAATTTGAAATTTAACAATCTGCATTCCATTGAAAAAAGTAGATAAAGCAGAACCAATGATCAAAAAAACCATCCAAAGCCCGCAACCTATCAACAACCCCGCAGAAGGAACCACGCCATGGTTCATCCACAAGGCGACAATCTGACCGCCGAATAGCACCAACAAAATGGCACTAGGGAGGCTGATCAATAGAGCCGCGCGCATGGATTTAATAAATATTTTTTTTACCCATTGCATATCACCACTGCCAATGGCTTCACGGTAAGCCGGCCAAAGCGGGGTTAGCAGCAAACCGAACAGCATAGGGGGTATTAGAAATAATTTCATGCAAATTGAATAATCGGTCACGGCTGCCGGACCCAGCATGTTGGCAATGATCACGTTATCAGCTTGCCCCTGTAAAACAACGGCTATCTGCAGCACAAAAAACATTCCTCCCACAGCAAAGAGATTTTTTGCGATGACACGATCAAATCTGCCTAACTGCGGACGCAAATCTTTCCTGCGGATAAAAAAATAGTGAATATTGCTCGCCAAGTAGGCCAGCAAAGGTGCGACTAAAAAGGTGATGACAAATCCCAGCAGGCTGACATTATTTTGAATAGCGATATAAACGAAGATAAGCGATAGTATTGCTGCCAACGCAGTCCAAAAATTATCCAGATTCCCCTCTTGCAAGCCTCTTTGAATTTTTCCAACCAACGTAACAAACATACTTACAAAGAAGAAAATTCCAACAATGATTACAACCGCATTTAGCTCTGTTAAAGATGACGATTCAGACACACCAAGTAACTTACCCCAAGAGACAAAAGGGAATCCAGTCATAAATAGCAGACAGCCAAATAATGCGAGCGCCAATAAGCTGAAGAAGGCGGTAGAAACAATTTTAGGCAGATCATTGTCTTTTGCGCCAGCGGAATGAGCAATCAAATTGATGACGGCATTACCAGCGCCTCCATCCATAAAGCCCAGCATCGCCACCAGCGATGAAACAGCCACCCACAAGCCATATTGCTCTTTACCCAAGTAGTGGACAGACAAAGGCACCATTACCAGGGACACCGATACCGTTATGATTTTCGCGGCAAGTCCTGACCATGCTGTTTTAATTATTTTTTGGTTACGCTTTTGAGCGCGAATTTGCGTTGTCATCAAATTCTGCTCAGCATATCTTGATAGGCTAACACTATTCCTGCTTCTAAAGCTATCTCCGGTTTCCAGCCAAGGTTACGGATTTTAGAGACATCCATGACTTTGCGCATCGTGCCATCCGGTTTGCTGGTATCAAACGTGAGATTCCCGCTAAAACCAACCACACCAGCGACCAATTCGGCCAGCTCACGGATAGTCAGGTCATCACCACAACCGATGTTCACTAAGGGCGGTTGTTCGTTGTTAAACAGACTAGCTAATTTGCTTTCCGGTTGCTCCAACAGAAAGACGCAGGCATCCGCCATATCGTCGCTGTACAGGAATTCGCGCTTGGGCGTGCCGGTTCCCCACACCACGACTTCCTTGTCGCCGCATTGTTTGGCTTCATGCATCTTGCGGATCAGCGCGGGTAATACATGCGAATTATTCAGGTCGTAGTTATCGTTAGGCCCGTAAAGATTGGTTGGCATGGCTGCCATGTATCTAGTGCCGTATTGGCGGTTATATGACCAGCACATTTCGATGCCGGCGATCTTGGCCAAGGCGTAAGGTCGGTTAGTCGGTTCCAGCGGCCCGGTCAGCAGACAGTCTTCGGTCATCGGTTGCGGTGCATTCTTGGGGTAGATGCAGGAGGATCCCAAAAAAAGTAGCCGGTTGACGTTGTTCTGCCATGCGCTGTGAATGACGTTGGTCTGGATCACCAGGTTGTCATGGATGAACTCGGCAGGATAGGTGTTGTTGGCATGGATGCCCCCTACCTTGGCGGCTGCCAGAATGACGTATTCCGGTTTTTCGGCGGCGAAGAAGGCTTGCACGGCTGTCTGGTCACGGAGTTCCAGCTCCGCATGGGTGCTGGTAACGAGGTTGGTGCATCCCTTGGCTTGCAGGCGACGCACAAGGGCGGAGCCGACAAGACCACGGTGACCGGCTATATAGATTTTTGAGTTTCTATTCATTTCATCTCGGCATCACTCGTTGTAATCGAATGTGGCATAGCCGTGTTTTTTCACCAGTTCATCCCGCTCGGCACCCTTTAGATCTTCGCGCACCATTTCTGCAACCAGCTCATGAAAGGTGATCTTCGGCTTCCAACCGAGCTTTTGATGCGCCTTGGTCGGGTCTCCCAGCAGGGTTTCGACTTCAGTGGGGCGGAAATAGCGCGGATCTACACGCACTATTGCGCGCAAGGATTGAGGCGAGTCAGTCTGGATTGCCGCGTCGGCCTTGCCTCCTCGCAATGACGAGTCCATTAGGTAACCTACCTCATCAATACCGTTACCCTCCCAACGAATCTCCATACCCAGTTCTTTTGCAGCGATATTAACAAAATCACGAACGCTGTATTGCACGCCGGTGGCGATAACGAAATCTTCCGGCTTGTCCTGTTGCAGCATCAGCCATTGCATTTCGACATAATCCTTGGCGTGGCCCCAATCGCGCAGCGAATCCATGTTGCCGAGAAACAGGCAATCTTGCAGACCCAACTTGATGCGCGCTAGTGCACGGGTAATCTTGCGGGTCACGAAGGTTTCGCCGCGAACAGGACTTTCGTGATTGAACAGGATACCGTTACAGGCATAGATGCCATAAGCCTCACGGTAGTTGACCGTGATCCAGTAGGCGTACATCTTGGCTACGGCATAAGGGCTGCGAGGATAGAAAGGCGTCGTTTCCTTTTGCGGTGTTTCCTGCACCAAACCGTACAGCTCCGATGTCGATGCCTGATAAAAACGCGTCTTCTTTTCCAGACCGAGGATACGGATCGCCTCCAATATGCGCAATGTACCTATGCCGTCTGCATTGGCCGTGTATTCAGGGGTATCGAATGAAACCGCAACATGGCTCATCGCCGCCAGATTGTAAATTTCGTCAGGCTGAACCTGCTGAATGATGCGGATCAGGTTGGTCGAATCAGTCAGATCGCCGTGGTGCAACTTGAAATGCGCATTCTTAACATGCGGATCCTGATACAGATGATCGATACGGTCGGTGTTGAACAGCGACGAGCGGCGTTTAACACCATGAACGATATACCCCTTACTCAGCAGAAGTTCGGCCAGATACGCGCCATCCTGACCTGTAATACCGGTAATCAAAGCAACCTTAGTTGGATCAGGACTGAGGACTGAGGATTGAGGAATGAGGACTGAAGGCTGAGGACTATTTTGGGTCATTGTTATCACTTAGAGGTTCAAGGTTAAAGCCGGCAATGTCGCAAGGGCATTCCCACGCAACAACGGAGCAAAAGCTCTTGTTGCTGAATGAAGGAGGCTTCCCATAAAAACATAGTCGCGCTACGCGCTCGTTATTTTGAGCGAAGGGGCAAAGCCCCAAGTTGTTGCATAAATATTCAAGACCGCAAGCGCTGCCGTAATCCACGTACGCAACGAGACGGAGCAATACAGAGAATTTTTTTCTGGATTGCTTCGTCGGCCCAGCCTCCTCGCAAAGACAGTCCCTGGCTAGGTTGCTGCATCAATCTTGCCTCATAGCAAAGACAGGCTCTGACTGGATTGAAGTTACTAAAAAGCCAGGCTGATACTGCAATTTGCAACAGGCACTTTATTGATTACTTATGTTACATGAATTTTTACGGTGCTTGAAACTGCTTTTATTAATGATACACATTAATAAAAATACCTACACAAAAAAATACTTACTCCAAACTTACAAAACGATAGGTGATCTACAACCCACCCCGAACAAGACTTATGTAGGAGGAGGCTGGATTGCCACAGCCCTGCGGGCTTCGCAATGACAGGCTCTGACCGTCTTTGCGAGGAGGCACAGCGGACAGAAACTAACTGGATTGCCACAGCCCTACGGGCTTCGCAATGACGGGCTCCAATTGGGTTGCTTCGACGTAAACTCCTCGCAATGACAGACTACAATTGGTTCCGCTTTATTCACTGGATTGCCGCAGCCCTACGGGTTTCGCAATGACAGTCGCCAACTCCTCGCAATGACGGACTCAAAAAAACAACCTTGTTACTTACCCCATCTAAAATAGCGGCGCAACAAGTTCATCCGTTCTGCCTGCTCGGGATTTTGCCCGGCTCGTTCCCCGAATTCCTTAATAAAGGCCCAAACCACACCAACAAAGAAAGCCAGCAAAACGGCAAATATGACAATACTCGCACGCTTAGGGCTAGATTTCAACTCTGGCGTCAGTGCGCTGTCCAAGACCTGTACGCTGGTAGTATCCTTCGCCGCATCTAGTGTTGCCGTCGTCACCTGCTGAGTCATCACCGCTAACATAGTCTCCTGAAATTTGACTTCGCGGAATAATTTAGCAAACTCAAACTGAGCCTTTGGAATTCCACCATTAGCCGCGCCAAAAGGTGAACCTCCTCCAACACCGAACACGGAATTATTCTCCTGAAAAACTTTCATTTCAAGCTCGGCCTTATTAAGTGCAACCTTCACCTCAGCGAGTTGCTTTTCGTAAAACAACTTTCTTCCCAATGCCTCTTTGTTTGCGAGCGAAAGCACAAGATCGTTCAGTTCTTCAGCATATGAATTGGCAATTTCGGCCGCTCGGATCGGGTCCTTGTCCACAAACTCAAGAGAAATGGAGGAGTCCTTATTAATGAGAATATCCGTATTACTGCTCAATGCGGATCGCGCCGTTTCCATATATTCGCTATTATACTGTTCGATCAACTTAAAGCGCTTTATCAACGCATTTGCCACGAATCGGCTTTTGAGCATAGTGACGTACAATTCGCTGGCACCTTTACTCCCAACTCCTCCCGCTAGACCACCCAATCCACCGAGTTGACCAAGCATAAGACTGGCAGCTGAGCTCTGACTCTGTTGAGGCGGCATAATCGTGACTTTTGCGGTAAACTTTTTCGGTAGCGACATCGCAATAAGCGCCGAGAGCATCACCGCCACGACCATCAGTTTGAATATCAAGCGATTGTGTTTGGCGATGACCAGCAGCAAATCCATCAGATTGATTTCGTCGTCATCTACCTGTTTTACCACGGGTTGATTAACTAAATTTTCCATGCTCATCACCACACCTTGGCTGCTTTGGCACCAGCCGCACCGAGCATAAATTGGTAGAAAATCGTAGTCACGTCTTTGACCGCCCCGATTACGCTAAAGGAATCCACATCAATCTTCTGCGGCATAAAAACAAGATCACCGGCATGCAGCCTGCGTCCGCGCAACCCGCCACTAAAGAAGGATTTTGAGCTGTTCGACTTGACCGTTCCATCTGCCAGCACGAGGTAGATATTTTCAGCATCTGCGTCATTAGTCGCTCCACCCGCCATTTCAAGATAATCATCCAGCGCCCTGTCAGGTCTATACATGAAAGTGCTTTGATTATAAACAGCTCCCACAACGCTCACGGTGGTTGGTACAGTAGAGACGCTAAAATGATCTCCGTCCTCCAGTGGCAGATCCGGCAAATCAATTAATTGTGCATTTTCCTCCGGCAATTCCAAAACGATACGCCCGGTTGCCTTGATATCGCGCAGTGAATCCAGCAAGGCGTGCTGGTTTTCGATTTTCTTTTGTATCATTGCCTCATCATTTTTTGATGCCGAGGTGGTCGTTTTATTTTCTGCTGAATTCAACTCCCGCGTAAATTTCCGCAAGGCTTCGTCCAGGTTTTTTTGCTGGAATTGTCGTATTGATTCACGCGTAAATACGCCGCTGCGCAAATGGGCCAGCGGCGTCAATCCTCCTAGGCGAGAAATCAACTGGCGCAACGTTTCACCATGCTCGATCGGGTAGATGCCCGGCGTTTTGACTTCACCTTCGAGCGTGACGTATTTAACAACCTTTTCACCAGATTCCTTGATTTCATTACTGGTATAAATTGTTATTTCATCGCCCGCCAACAGCACCTTATTATCTGCCGGATTGCCGGTAATTGCTTTTTCCAGGCTAAATGGCAGCATTTTTCGTGTAATGTCATTTATGTCCGTCCTGAGAATTCTTGCATAACCCCAGTTAATGGATTTATACAAATCATCATTCATTGAATCGGGTAATGAATCGATAAACCACTTGGCATTCGGGATCAAGTCTTTAATCCGCATGCCTTCGTGCCAGACAAAACGTCTATACGACAACGTTGATGAAGAAGACTCCGACGAAGATGTCGAGTCAGAGGAAGTTGATGACGAAGTCTGTGAACCCTGTCCAGTTGGCGAGCCCTGCATAGCCTGCGAACCCTGCGTCTGTGAATTCTGTGCGGCGGGCGAACCCTGCGAAGCTTGCGTACCTTGCGCCTGTGCGTTCTGCGAAGCAGGCGAATTCTGCGAGGCTTGCGTACCCTGCATAGTCAACGAACCCTGCATAGCCTGTGCACCCTGCTTAGCCTGCGAACCCTGTGCAACGGGCGAACCCTGCATAGCTTGCGCGTTCAGGACAGTCAAATTAGGCGAAGCCAGCGATGCCTCAGCCTGAAAGGCTTTACTCTTGATTGACACGGAATTTATTGATTTAGGCACGTCCTCATCGGAGGCATAAATTGCAACAATTTCACCCTGTTTCAACAGTAAATTATCAATCGGATCACCTTTAATTGCCTTAGCCAAATTAAACGAGACCAGTCTGGTTACCAGTTTATCTTCATCCGTCTGCTGAACAACTGCATATTCCCAGTTCACGCCCTTCTTACTCGTATTGATCTGGCCGTTATTCAAGTTCGGAATATAATCGGACAGCCACTCAATACTTGGAATCAGGTCATTGATCCGCATACCCTCACGCCAGACAAAATGCCTGTCTGAACCAAAAAATCGTCCAGCTTTGAGCACCACCTCATTATCCGCCACAGGTAACGCCGCATCCGCCGGGAATATAGTGACAACATCGCCTGGTTGAATCAGCATATTTTCGACGGCATCCCCTTTGATCGCCTTGCCCAGATTGAAAGCGATCAATGTATTCGAGAGCTCATCCTTATCCATACGCTGCACGACCGCGTAGTCCCAGTTGACCAGATTTTTGTTATGGCGACTGTCTATCGTGCCACTGTTCTGCACAGCCCAATATGCACCGGGGATCAAGGAATTATTGTCCTTCAGCAGATCGGTGATGCGCATGCCTTCTTTCCAGACGTAGCGCATCGGTGAAGCAACAGCACCCTGCAATTTCACGGCATTGTCAAAGCGAGGGGAAATTGAATTGATGGACACCACATCACCATCGCGCATAGGACTTTCCAAGCCCCTTTTATCCAATTGGAACTCGTCCACTTTGCGAACGGTATGCTCGTAGATGCGTTCGACCGATACGGTTTGCGCTGCGGCCACGTTGGTCAAGCCACCCGCCAGATTCAGCACATCGGACAACTTGTCATTCGCCTTTAATTCAAAAATGGCCTGCGTATTAACACTTCCTGATATCGCAACCATGGCGCCGACAGGAGGGAAATAAATCACATCGCCGGCCAACAAACGCACATCCTTTGATTTGTCACCCTTGATTAAAAAATCGTACAAGTCAAAGTCAGAAATCACTTTATTTCCACGTTTGAGCTGTATGTGGCGCATGGAACCCTTGGCTGACGGACCGCCGGAGGCAACGATCGCATTGACTAGCGTACTCAAAGAACTCACGCTGTAACTACCCGGACTCACAGCCTGTCCAACCACGAATAATTGTATCGAATGCAATTTTCCCATCGACACATCTATTTGAAAATTATTAAATTTAGCGCTGATCGAATCCCCGATATGTTCAGACAGCTTATTGTAAGCCACCCCGGCAACACTGATAGAACCTATGTTGGGCAAATTTATTTGTCCATTGCGATCAACGATAACGTTTAAATTTGCTTCCACCTGCCCCCACACTCGCACAGAGAGTTCATCTCCCGGCGCGACAATGTAATCCGGTGTGACAGGGGCGATTTCAACAGGAGAAAAAGTGCTGGGCGCGTTTTGAAACAGGCTATAGCCAAACAGCGGGAGCGTTTTGCCTATGGATTGCGCAACAAAGTCCTGAAACTCGTTCTTGAATAATGACGGATCCTTTTCCTGAGCCTTATCCTTCTCAAGTGCATCCTGCTTTTTGGCATCCTTCTCAAGCGAGTCCTGATTATTCAGGTCATTTTTGGATGCATCCTGATTTTTATTACCCGTATCCCGCGATCTTCCAGATTTATCGCTACGCGCAGAGGTTGCCGCCGAATCAAATTGTGTCCCGGCAGAAGAATTTGAGGGACTGGCTGATGTATTTAGCGAATTCAATATTGCTGCGGCCGACATGCTTCCTGCCGCACCGCTCAAACCGCCAGTTGCTCCGCCCGCACTGCCAAAACCGCCGACTGATCCGGCAGCACCACCAAAACCACCTGAGGCAGCACCGCTTCCACTTTCAGCGGCCCACGCTGCGGCAACACTCAAAGTGATCACAATACCGGATATGAGAGGAAACAATTTTTTACTAAAAATCATGCTGAACCCATCTTTGAATGAACACATTAACTTGACTTTAACCACGACGATCGCCGCGTGCTAATCTTAAAAAAGCGCCAGACTGCGTCTGAGAGACGCTGCTTTATTCACCGAAACTGACAAAACCGATTAAATCAGCGCGTCCCTAAGCTTTTTATTCAAAAGGAATAATAATTTAATATGTACTTTATTATGCAGGGCGGCTATTTTTATTAGGGAAGCGCTGATTTATTCTGTTTTGTCATTCCCGCGCAGGCGGGAATCCAGTTAAATCAAGGCACTGGATCTCCGCTTTCGCGGAGACGACGAATAAATCATCATCTCCTTAGCTAGAATAGTACCAAAAAAAACCCTGTTTGCTTATATTTTTTGATGGCGCATCCTATCACATGTCCGCCAGCAGCCGGGGTGCAACTCGCTGTGACAGCTTAGGGACGCACCGAGTTATTCAATTATGTAGAAATCAATAAATCCTTGTGCGGCTCCTCTGCGAACAGTTTCTTAAAACCGAAGTCTGTAAACGGGTTTAAATATTTATCTTTCATCGAATTTTTCTCCGCAATGAATTATTGTAGCGGCTTAGTCGCACCCGTGCAGCAGGTATAAATCACTACTGCCTGCTCTCTTCCCGCTTCTGTAGCACGCGCCGCATTCCGGCAAACGACAGCAGCAATGCCGCCAATGCCAGCCAAAGCGGCCAGCGCACCGGCTGATTCCAGCCTACCCGCAACGGATCGCGCAACGCCGCATCCACGCGCCAGTATTTCAACTTGTTGTTGGCCATCACATTGGGTTTCACGTTGTGCAGCCACTCATGTTGCAACACGTAATTCTTGGGATGGTAGCCCCACAACCACGGACTATCCTGACGCAGGATTTCCAGCATACGGTCGATAATGCGCTGACGTTCCGGGCTATTTTCCATATTTTTCATCTGCTCGAACAGACGGTCGTATTCCGGATTGCTGTAGTTGGCGGCATTTTCGCCCCCCTTCGCCACTTTTCCTTGCGCGCCGTGCAGCAGAAACAGGAAGTTTTCCGGATCGGGATAATCGGCATTCCAGCCGTAATAGAACATCTGCACATCGCCCCGGCGGATCTTGTCCTGAAAACGATTGTAATCGGTGCTGCGTACCACCAGTTGCACGCCTATCTTGTCGAATTGCTTGCGCATCCAGTCCAGACGCGACTTATTGCCCACCCCGGTGGCGGTGGTATCCAGATTGATCACCAGCGGTTGACGGGTCTTTTCATCGACTCCGCCCGGATAGCCCGCCTCCGCCAGCAAGCGCTTCGCCTCCAGTATGGATTTACGTTTAGGCTGACCGTCCACCCAGTCGTAGACGACACGATTGACACCCGCCTCGCCGTCTCGGAAGCCGAAGATGCCGGGCGGAATTGGCGACTGGGCAGCAATGCCGCGCCCGTTGGCGAAGATGGAGACGAATTCCTCGAAATCCACCGCAATCGCGATCGCCTGACGCAGTTTGCGCGACCGCTCACTCGCCCCGCCCACCACTGGATCCAGCCAGTTGAAACCGGTGTACATGGTAGAGGTCGCGACCGACGTAGACAGGGTGATGCCCTGCGCCTGCATCGCATCGGACACGCTGGTTTCGCCGCCAACGCTCACCTGAACCGCCTGATCGAAGCTATCCGAACTGATACCGGACGCGTCGTAATAGCCCTGCAAAAACTTGTTCCAGTAGGGAATCGTTTCCTTTTCCAGTGTAAACACCACCTTATCGATCAGCGGTAGCAATTTGCCCGCATCGTTAAGCAAAGGCGCATCACTCGCTTCGCCCTCAGTCGGATAGCGCTCGCTGTCGAAATACGGATTGCGCGTCAACACCATGCGCCGGTTCGGATCATTCTCGGACAGATAATAAGGGCCGCTGCCCACCGGCCACCAGTCCAGCGTCAGGTTGCGCTCCTTCATGCCGGGCTGCGCATAGAAGCGCACCACCTCCTGCGGCATAGCCGAGAAGAACGGCATCGCCAGCCAGTAAGCAAACTGCGGATATTTTCCTTGGATGGTGATGCGGTAGGTCGTCTCGTTCACCGCTTCAACTCCCGGCAGCGGATAGGCATCCAGATCGAGAAAATCGTCGGGATGATTTTTCAGCGCCTGTTGCAAGGTCGCACTGTATTCCTTCAGGCCGACGATATATTCGCTCATCACACCATAAATCGGCAGATGCAACTGCGGATTAGCCAACCTTTTGATTTGATTTATATAATCGGCAGAATTCACCACGCGCGTGCCGCTGTGCGGAAAATCACCCGGCGCGTGTATCTCCTTCAGCTCCGCCGCCGTTAGATGATGGTATTCCAGCTCACCCTTACCATCGCGCGCAAAGGCTGGATGCGGCTGATAGCGCATACCGGGTTTGATGTGGATTTCATAGACGCTGTAAGCGATTTTTTCGGCAGGCGCAGTGTCCGGCAACGCCTTGTGCTGCGCATCCTGATAAGTCACCACAGGCATCGCACTGGCCGCTTGCGGCACCAGTTGGTAAGGACGCTTCAGATAATGATATTGCAGCGGCGGCGCGTAGATATTGGAGATGAATTCATACTCGTTTTCGCTGTAAGCCTGCGCCGGATCGAGATGTTTCGGGCGTTCGGTGAACGCGGTATAGAGGATAGCCTGCCCGGCATCCGAGGCTGAATAAGGATTATTCCAAAGCCCGCCGTCACAGGCGGCAAGTAAAATCAGCAGTAAATAGGCGGCAAGACGTTTCATGGCGCGAGAGTGTAGCATGGACCTTAAAACATGTTGGATTTAGGCGCTGTAGCTACGATTCAGCTACGCCTAAACTTAGGCTCTAAAACTTTCCTTGTCATAAACTGACGCGCAATCAGATCAAAAAAATGATTTCGTGCTTTTCGTGGATGAAAAGATTTATTTATCCTTCAACGCCAAGAAGGCTTCGAACTGTTCGATAGGCACCGGCTTACTGAACAAATATCCCTGATAAACCAGGCATCCAGCCGCCTCCAAGAACTCGCGCTGCGTCTCGGTTTCCACCCCTTCAGCGATAACTGCCATCTCCAGATTGCTCGCCATGCTGATGATGGTTTTAACGATAATCGCATCGCTGGGCTTGACACCGATGTTGTGTACAAACGACTGGTCGATTTTCAACTGGTCCAGCGGCAACTGCGTCAGATAGGAGAGCGACGAATAGCCCGTACCAAAATCATCAATCGCAATACTCACCCCAAGTTTTTTCAGCTCCTGCATTTTCCGTATGGAGTCGGAAATATCATTAAGCACCACGTTTTCTGTCAATTCAAGCTTCAATCTTGCCGGATTCGCCCCCGTCTCGTCCAGCGTTTGCAACACCAGCTCGATAAAATTTTCCTGGTGAAACTGTTTGGCGCTGACGTTGACCGCCAATTGCAAATGGCAAGCTTTTGGATTGAGCTCCCATATCTTGATCTGTGTACAGGCGGCTTGCAACACCCACAAACCGATAGACAGGATCAGTCCGGACTCTTCAGCCAAGGGGATGAAGTCCAACGGAGATACCACACCGCGCACCGGATGGGTCCAACGCAACAACGCCTCGGCACCCAGGGTGCGCCCCTGCTCGTCAGTCTGAACCTGATAAAATAAGCTAAACTGATTACAAGACAGTGCCTGCTGCAAATCGGCGTACAGCGCGGTGCGCGACTCGATACCGGACTGCATCTTAGGATCAAAAAAACGTAAGGTATTGCGCCCTGCACTCTTGGCATGCGACATGGCAATATTGGCGTGGCGCAACAGTTCATCGACACTTTTGTCGTGACCGGTAAACAAACTAACGCCCACACTCGCCGTGACGCGACCGGTGAAGGGCGTAGAGGCACCGGGCAAGGAACACGGTTGGTTGATGGCGAGGCGCAGCTTTTCACCGATCATACGCATTTGCATCCCCGCGAATCCGGCATCCTCACTCAATTCCTCAAGTAAAACTACAAACTCATCGCCACCCAGATGGGCGACGGTATCAAATTCACGCACACTGGCACGCAACCGGGTGCCCATTTCGATGAGCAAATGGTCACCCACTTCCTGCCCCCGGCTGTCATTGAAGAGTTTAAAATAATCCAAATCGATAAAGGCCAACCCGCAATAACTGCGGTGATGGGCACTCGATGCCATCGCATGTTGTATGCAATCGCTAAGCCCCCGCCGGTTAGGTAATTGAGTCAGGACATCGTAGAAGGCGAGATGATGAATTTTGGCTTCGTTGATACGGTGCTCGGTGATATCCATCCCCATGGACAGATAGCTGGACGCCTGGCCCACCCCCTCGGCCAAGCGCGAGTGAAACCAAAGCACATCGGTCACCGTACCATCCGGCGCGGTCATTCGTGACTCTGTACGATGCACTACCCCGACCTCTATTTTGGCCATGGTGACAGCATATTCATCCTGACTCATGCCCAGAAACAATACCGGATAACTCTCCCCTGTCAGCCCCGTTTTGGCGCAGACACTCAGCGCATAGGCATTCGCCAACTGTATCCGGCCCGCCCCGTCGTAGCTCAAAATCAGCACAGGCGCAGTATCGAGCAAGCCGGAGACCAAATCCCGCTCGCGCATCAATTCACGCGCATGAAGGTTGAGTGAGTCCACGTGCTCAACGGATTGATTCTTTAGCTGTTCCAACCGTCCCGCCAAGGCCTGAGCCAGGCTTTCCAGCTCATCCACTTCATCGGCCCAACGCCCGCCAGACCATAGCGCACGCGGCCTGATTGCATAATTTTCACGCACCCGAGCGAACTGCTCTTGCCCCAGTAAGGGGAGTATCTGGCTGACATGTTGAATACGACGCATGGTCGGACGCAGCATCAGATAGAGCAGCAGCATCGCCAAGCCCATCACTGCCAAACCGCGCATCAGGTTATTATGGTAATAAGTTTCGATCTGATTGATCTGTTTGCTGACGTCGTGTATCAGCACAAAATTCGCCTGATCATCGCCGGTTAACGGGGCCGGTATCAAGACGACCTGATGCACTTGGCCTGCGTGATTCAATTGAAATCGCCCCTGCGGCCATATGCTTTGACGCGCCGCAGCGAGCACGTCTCTTATCGGCGCACCACCGCTAACCGAAATCAGTTGCATGCTGGCTAGCGGCTGATTTTCAGCGAGCAGACGACCCTTGAGCACGGCGACGTCCGAAGCGCTCAGCCTGTGCAAGTCGCTGAGGAGGCTTTCCAGATTACTCATGATAGACACGGTCGCAATGGTACGACCTTGATCGCTGATCGGGATCACCGTCAACTGCATACACGTCACCTTGCATTCGACATGCGTTTGGGGCGTTTCCTCTTTTGCCGCTAACTGGACAAAGGAAAGCAGACCGGATGCGTAATCAGGGTTACCCCAGTAACCTACCCGCTGCTGAGCGGCGTCATGAAAAACCACTGCTGTCACACCCTGATCAAAGCTCATCTCGGTAGCCAATGCATCTACCCGCTCGGCTAACCGGTCTCCGCGCCGGTTTAAGATATCCTCACGCACATTAGGCTGCGATACCAGCAAGTTCGCCAGCAACTGCATCCGTTCGGTTTGTGACTGAAACAGATAATCGAGGATGTAATGGGAACGTTCACGAAATCCGGCCTGATTGTCGGTGAATTCGCGCAACTGTTCCCTGTGTTGTTGCCAGATAAATAAAGCGCTGGTCAAGCCCAACACCAGACTGGCCAAGAGAATAATTTTCCAGCGCACACTCAAATAAGCCGCAGTCATTATATGATCTCGCTAGAAGTGCCAGGCAGCCTGCAACAACAACATATCCCAGGCGCTTGTTAACGTTGCCGGGGTATTTTCCAGCTTGGACAACCAGGCACCACCATTGACATGATGAATCTCGGCGAATAACGACCAAGTCGGTGTCGGTTCATAGCGCAGACCTACCGTCACATCGCGGGCATAACGTTGTGCCGCTGGCAACCCGGTCGCTGCGGAAAAAATCATACCGTTTCTATCCTGCTTATCCAGATAAAGCGCGTCGTAGCGTGCCAATGCCTGCCAGCGCGGCGCGAAACGCCAGAGAGACTGTAAATAATACGCTTCGATCGTGGTGTCTTTATCCATTATCGCCAGCGCGCCGGGCAAATTAAAATTATTCCTGATTTGGCGTGTACTGGCATATTCGGCGGTATAACTCCAGTCTTCACGGTTGTGCTCCAGCGACAACACCCCGGTGTTCAGTTTCACATCGCCTGCACCGGCAAAACTTCCCATGCCGAAGAAATCCGTAGTCGCCGGCTGAAAATGCACGTCAAATTGACCCAAAGACAACCCGGCGCGCCACTTTCCGCCATCTTGCTCCCACAACAACTGTGACAGCATGGAGGTACGGCCATTGAAATGACCGGACTGTGGATCCACGATATAAGCCGTCAGATTGGCGCTATTAACTTCAGGGTGCAGCACACTGACCTGCCAGGAAAGCGAATCGACACCCCGCTCCTCGTTACCATAGAGCGACACACCGGGTGCAGCAAGGAAAAAATTGCGGATCTGATCCTGATAAATTGACTGCGGCAAAATGATGCCGGCACGGGTATGCGCCACATCGCGTGTCATATTGTAGAAACCATAGGGATTCTTCACCTTACCCACCCGCACACCCAGATTGCGCTGCTCATTTTCAAACAGGGAGTGATCGACAAACGCGTAATCCAAACGCACCGCGCCGTTGTCCATGGCACCCGCCCGGCGCGAGACTAACTGCCCCGACACCAGCCAGTCGGGCGTCGCCTGCCATGAGACATTGCCACCCAATTCACGCGCATCAAAACCCGCGCCACCTGGCGTGCTACCGGCGAATTGATTCTGGCTGGTCAAAATACCCCCCTGACTGGCAAACGCATGCACTTGCACACCCTCCAACTGGGCTGCAACCACTGCGCCTGACAACAGCCAGGCTAAACTAACGTAAAGAAATCGGAAGAACTGGATCATTATTCATAACCTTATTGACATAGCCGATTGCACCCGGCGTATTCGACACTTTTTCTACCATTTCCTGTTCAGAGCCCACTTCGGTGGGCGCTTGCCCGGTTCCGGAATAAACCAGACGATTCCAGGACTGATGCAACTGGTAGGGATAAATATTGAGAATTTCCCGGCAAAAGGCCGCGTGCAGGGAATAATGTTCGGGCAATACAAAAACACGCACAGGCGTCCCGTCAGGCCATGCTGACTGACGCATACCAAACATGGAACGCGCCGTATTGAGCGTCAAAAATTGCGATTTCACATCCGCATGGGCGATCATCTCGACTGCCGGAACAGCGCCCGCGCACCCCACTGACAGCACAAGCAATATTGCGCGCAAACGCAACAACGGCCTGATGCTCAGAGGAGTGTGGATTAATTTCATAAAACGGAATTTGAAAATTTGGATTAAGACACTACGCCGATTATAGATTAGTTCGGAAACCTATCAACCCTTATTACAGTCCACTTTTAAACAACCGGAAGAAACTAGCAAAACAAATAATTTAAAAATAATACAAATATCGCTAGCTATTAATGAATAATTAGATATAATGCGCGCCTTGCCGCAAGCTATGCGGCATTAGTTCATCGTTTCCGACCTACCTCTCGTGTACTTTTTGTACACCTGTCTAAAGAACTCTACAACAATTCGTTGTTTTTAACGGATTTCCAGGGTTTCCCGGTTAGCAACGATGTTTTGTGCGCCGGTTAATCCTCTACCCGTATTCGGGTAGCTCTATCACCTGCGCTTACTTTAGGGAACTACATATATAGTTCGCCATTCCGGATTTATCCGGCGTACGCTATTGCGCGCGCCGCATCCTGATGACGAAGTAGTATCCCTTTGATTTTAAAAAGGAAGCAACATGACATTTGAAGACCTGAATTTAAACCCACTTATCCTCAAGGCTATTACCGAGTCCGGCTACACGGAACCTACTCCTATTCAGGAACAGGCTATCCCTGAAGTTATCGCCGGTCACGACCTGATGGCATCGGCTCAAACCGGTAGCGGCAAGACAGCAGCATTTATCCTGCCAGCACTGAACCGTTTGGCTACTCCATCCGCTATGCCAGGCAAAGGCCCGCGCGTACTGGTATTGACTCCAACTCGCGAACTGGCACAACAAGTTTGTGACGCAGCGACCAAGTACGGCAAAAACATGCGTTTCAAGATCATCAGCATCTTGGGCGGTATGCCATACCCTGTACAAAACCGTTTGCTCTCCAGCCACGTTGACATTCTGGTAGCCACTCCAGGCCGTCTGATCGACCATCTGGAACGCGGTCGTATTGACTTCTCGCGTCTGGAAATGCTGATTCTGGATGAAGCGGATCGCATGCTGGACATGGGTTTCGTGGATGATGTAGAACGCATCGCTGCTGCAACTCCGGCGACTCGCCAAACATTGCTGTTCTCGGCAACTCTGGAAGGTGTCGTTGGCAATCTGGCTTCACGTTTGCTCAAATCACCTAAGCGTATCAATGTTTCTGCCGCTAAAGACAAGCACGAAAACATCGAACAACGCATGATGTTCGCTGATGACGTAGCGCACAAGAACAAGATGCTGAGCCACCTGCTGACAGATACTGAAGTCAATCAAGCATTGGTATTTACTGCTACCAAGCGCGATGCTGACGGCCTGGCTGATCAACTCTCTGCTCAAGGTCATTCCGTTGCTGCTTTGCACGGCGACATGAGCCAGCGCGAACGCAATCGTACGCTGCTGAATATGCGTAACGGTAACGTGCGTATTCTGGTTGCAACTGACGTGGCTGCACGTGGTCTGGATGTACGTGGTATCTCACACGTGATCAACTTCGACTTGCCTAAATTTGCTGAAGACTACGTTCACCGTATCGGTCGTACCGGTCGTGGCGGTTCATCAGGTATCGCGATTTCCTTCGCGTCTAACCGCGATGCACAACTGTTGAAGCGTATCGAGCGTTACACAGAACAAAGCATCAAGATGCACACGATCGAAGGTTTGGAGCCTAAGTACAAGCTGCGCACCGGCCCTTCATCTGAGCGTCCACGTGGCAACGGCGGTCCTGGTCGTGGCAATGGTTTCGGTGGCGGTAACGGTGGCGGATACGCTGGCAATCGCGGCGGCAACGGTGGCGGTTTTGGTGGCGGCAATGGCGGCGGTAACGGTGGTGGTTTTGGTGGCGGCAATGGCGGCGGTAACGGTGGTGGTTTTGGTGGCGGCAATCGCAGCTCGGCATTTGCTGGTAACGGCAACAACGGCGGCGCTGGTTTCCATCACAGCGCACCGGATAGCCGTCATGCCCATCCTGCTCGCAACGAAGGTGCTGGTTTCGGCGGTCAGGCTCGTCCTGCTTTCGGCGGCCAATCACAACAACCACGTAGTCAAGAGCGCAGCTTCGGCAACGCACCTCGCGCTAACACAGGCGCACCGCGTAGCGACCGTCCGGCATTCGGCGGCAACGGCGCTCCACGTGGCGGCGATCGTCCAAGCTTTGGCGGCAACCGTCCTAGCTTCGGTGGCAATCGCAACGGCAACAAGTAATACCCGTTCAGTAGCTTGAATGAAAAAGGCACGCTTCGGCGTGCCTTTTTCATTCGCGGGTACGGGGTCCGCGGGTACGGGTCCGGGTACGGGGTCCGCGGGTACGGGGTCAGTTCTCACATTCCAACATTTCTCATGTACACGCGGGTACGGGGTCAGTTCTCACATTCCAACATTTCTCACGGGGTACGTCGGGTACGGGGTCAGTTCTCACATTCCAACGGGTACGGGGTCAGTTCTCACATTCCAACGGGTACGGGGTCAGTTCTCACATTCCAACATTTCTCACGGGGTACGTCGGGTACGGGGTCAGTTCTCACATTCCAACATTTCTCATGCGCACCGTGCAGTTTCGTGTTTTCGTACCGCTCTACTGACGGTCATGTAGCGCACGCCAAAATAACGTCCAATTTCGGCCATGGTGTAGCCTCCCTATGATCACCCCGTAAAGTGACGCGATAGAGTGCACCTGCGAATTTCAGTCGGAGTGGCCTTGTCATTTTCGGAGCCTAACAGAAAATCCTCAGAAAATGTTGGAATGTGAGAACTGAC
>Ga0007794_10000086_pt1 | contig 33446 bp, 41 predicted proteins | sample CryBogmetaGMA5M_FD_60365 | JGI IMG/M metagenome (GOLD analysis project Ga0007794, IMG submission 60365) | Freshwater microbial communities from Crystal Bog, Wisconsin, USA - MA5M | ecosystem: Environmental > Aquatic > Freshwater > Lake | place: Crystal Bog, Wisconsin, USA | collected 2009-07-06
GCCGAGTTGCTTCAGCTTGAAGCCGAACTGCAGCGCATGCTGCTGCCCAAGGACCCAGACGACGCACGCCCTGCGTTTATCGAAATTCGCGCGGGGACGGGCGGCGATGAATCCGCCTTGTTTGCCGCCGACCTGCTGCGCATGTACATGCGCTACGCCGAGCGCCAAGGCTGGCGCACGGAGATCGTGAGCGAATCGCAAAGCGAACTGGGTGGCTACAAAGAGGTGGTGGTACGCATGGACGGCGGTTCATCGGGCGACGGTGTGTATGGCTGGCTCAAATTTGAATCAGGTGGTCACCGCGTGCAGCGCGTGCCAGCCACCGAAACCCAAGGCCGTATCCACACCAGCGCGTGCACGGTGGCGGTGTTGCCTGAGCCGGACGAGGCTGAGGCCATCAAAATCAACCCCTCTGATCTGCGCATCGACACCTACCGCGCAAGCGGTGCGGGGGGGCAGCACATCAACAAGACAGACTCTGCGGTGCGCATCACCCACTTGCCCACCGGCATCGTGGCCGAATGCCAAGACGGGCGCAGCCAGCACAGCAACAAAGCGCAAGCGCTGAAAGTGCTGACCGCGCGCATCCAAGAAAAAGATCGCTCTGAGCGTGCCGCCAAAGACGCCGCCATGCGCAAGGGCCTGATTGGCAGCGGCGACCGCAGCGACCGCATTCGCACCTACAACTTCCCACAAGGGCGTTGGACCGACCACCGCATCAACCTGACGCTGTACAAGCTCAACTTCATCATGGAAGGCGACTTGAACGATGTCATGCACGCGCTCAAGCATGCCCACGAAGCCGAACAGCTTGCCGATCTGGAAGGCCGACCATGAGCTTAACGACGGCCACCAACGCGCACACTGTGCAGCAAGCGGCGGCTTGGGCCCAAGGCTTGGGCCTCGCCCGCTTGGACGCCCAAGTGCTTCTGCTACATGCCTTGGGCCGCGCACCGCATGACCGTGCATGGGTGTTGGCCCATAGCGATGATGCGCTCGACGCCAGCGTGCAGGCTGTCTTTGCCAGCCACGTGTTGCGCTGCCTCAACACCGAACCCGTGGCCTACATCACTGGCTACAAAGAGTTTTTTGGTTTGACGCTGCAAGTGGACTCCCGCGTGCTGGACCCCCGTGCTGACACCGAAACCTTGGTGGAATGGGCGTTGTCGTGCCTTGCCGATGTGCCGTCACCTGAAGTGGTCGACCTTGGCACGGGCAGCGGTGCGATTGCCGTGGCTCTCAAGCACACCCGCCCTGATGCCCATGTCTGCGGCGTGGATGCCAGTGGCGATGCGCTGGCCGTGGCCCGTGCCAACGCTGAGCGATTGGGCGTGGCTGTGGCCTTCCATCACGGCTCATGGCTATCGCCGCTTGGCACACACACCTTTGACGCGATCGTGTCGAACCCACCTTATGTGGCCAGCGACGATGCGCACTTGGCCGCCTTGACGCATGAACCCTTGTCGGCCCTGGCCTCTGGCCCTGATGGGTTGGACGACATTCGCTTGATCGTGCAACAAGCTGCGCAGCACCTCAAACCCAGCGGCTGGCTGCTGCTGGAGCATGGGTTTGACCAAGCTCATGCCGTACAAACCTTGTTAGGCAACCAAGGTTTTGTCAACGTACAAAGCCGTCCGGACCTTGCGGGCATCTTGCGCTGCACGGGTGGACAATGGCAGACAGTGAAATAATTACCTTTTGTTTTGGAGAAAACCTATGAGCGACGTGCAACAACGCATTGATGAACTGGTGAAGGGCAACGACGTGTTGCTGTTCATGAAGGGCAGCGCAAGCTTCCCCATGTGTGGTTTTTCGGGACGCGCGGTGCAAGTGCTCAAAGCTTGCGGCGTGGACGCCAAAGCCATCAAAACCGTGAATGTGCTGGATGATGCTGAAATTCGTCAAGGCATCAAGGAATACAGCAGCTGGCCCACCATCCCTCAGCTCTACATCAAGGGCGAGTTCATTGGTGGCTCGGACATCATGATGGAAATGTATGAGTCGGGTGAGTTGGCCAAGGTCATCAACGGCTAAACACCGTATGGCTTGATGCAAGCCCTTTGACGAAGCCCGCCGACAACCGCGGGCTTTTTTATTGGACAGGCATCAGAATTTGGTCTGTTTCGCACTTGTCATTGCCATACCGCTGCAAACATAAGTTTTTGCTGCATGAGGCAATCGCCATGTTGCGCACCGCTTCGTTTTGGTCGACCACCACAGCTTCACGGTAGGTGATGAATTCCGGCCTTGTCATATCGGTGCAAATGGTGTGCGTTTGGTTGCCTTCTTTACTCGTGTAGCAGTTGCGCAAACCAGTAGCGACATGAATCACCCGTTGCCGTGCTTCGATGACTTGAGTTTTGTTTTCTGGGTAATCCGCAAAAGCGGCTGGAGAACATTCACGCTCCACCGCCCGATACGCCTTGGTAGCGCAGCCCGACAACATGGCCGCTGCTAACAAACACAACCAAAATTTCATTGCCACCCCTTTTGCGCTGCCAACACAGCATTTGGATATGGCGCCTGCCCACGGCTGCCGTTGAAGCGGCCCAGCGCCAAAAATAAGTCTCCGTTCTCAACGTTCAAGTAATGCCGCAAGATGACGCAACCAAAGCGCAAATTGGTCTGCGCTTGAAACAAAACACTGGCATCGCCCTCGGCCAGCACGCGGGTCCAAAACGGCATGACTTGCATGAAGCCCCTCGCACCTGCGCTGCTGATGGCGAATTTGCGAAAGCCGCTTTCCACTTGGATCAGACCGAGCACCAGCGAGGGCTCTAAACCAGCACGCTGACTTTCATACCAAACGGTTTGCAAAAATTCACGCCGCAAATGAGGACTGGCCAATTCATGCGCCAACACATCGGGTGTGCCGTTTGGTGTGGCAGCTGCGATTGCCAGATTGGTAGGCACTGGACTGGCTTTACGGCGTTGCAGTTGTTTTTCTAAACGCGCCTCGGTCTGGGTGAGCCATTGTTGAAATGCGTTGGCCGCCTTCACATCGGCATGCACCAAAGTCGGTGGACCCAACTGATTCACGGACGCACTGAGTGCGGTGCGCACTGAGTCGATCAAAGGTTCTTCGCGCTGATTGCCAGCATGCGCAGTGGCAACCACCGCCATGCAGAACAGCAAAGCGGCGGCACGTTGCATCACAAACCGAGCTTGGCCTTCACATGCGCCAGCACATCGGCCACTACCACTTTGGTGGGCTCAGTATCACGGCGGTGCTGGTACTCGACCACGCCCTCCTTGAGACCTTTATCGCCGATGGTGAAGCGATGTGGCACACCGATCAGTTCCCAGTCGGCAAACATCGCACCAGGACGCTCGCCACGGTCATCCAAGATAACGTCCACGCCCAAGGCCAACAGCTCTTCATAAAGCTTGAAGGCTGCAGCCTTGACGTCTTCGCTGCGGTCCATGTTGACTGGGCAAATCACAGCGGTGAATGGTGCAATCGCATCAGGCCAAATGATGCCGCGCTCGTCGTGGTTTTGCTCAATGGCGGCAGCGGGCAAGCGGGTCACGCCAATGCCGTAGCAACCCATTTCCATGAATTGGGGTTTGCCGTTCACGTCCAAGAAGGTCGCGTTCATGGCCTGGCTGTATTTGGTGCCGAGGTAGAACACATGGCCCACTTCGATGCCACGCTCAATGGCGAGCACGCCTTGGCCGTCTGGGGATGCATCGCCCGCCACCACGTTGCGAATGTCAGCCACCAAATCGGGTTCGGCCACATCACGGCCGAAGTTGACGCCGGTCATGTGGAAGTCCACCTCGTTCGCTCCGCAAATCCAATCGGCCATCACGGCCACATCGCGGTCAGCTACGATTTTTAAAGGCTGCTTCAAGTTGACGGGGCCGAGGTAGCCGGGCTTGCAACCAAAGTGGTCTTCAATTTCAGCCAAGGTGGCAAAACGGAAGCCGCCTTCAAAGCCGGGCAGCTTGCCGACCTTGACTTCGTTCATCTCATGATCGCCACGCAAGAGCAACAGCCACACGTATGACTTGACGATCTCGCCCTTGTCGTTGAGCGAATCGGTGGCCAACACCAAAGATTTGACGGTGGTATTCAACGGCACGTTCAACAAAGCAGCCACGTCTTCGCAGGTGCTTTTGCCGGGGGTGGCAGTTTTGGTCAACGCGTGTGCTGCTACACCGCGAGCCTGTGTGGGGGCCAAGGCTTCTGCCTTTTCTAGATTGGCCGCGTAGCTGCTGGTGGGGCAATAGACGATGGCGTCTTCGCCCGTGGCGGCAATCACTTGGAACTCTTCACTCAAATCGCCACCGATGGCTCCGCTGTCGGCAGCCACGGCTCGGTAGGTCAAACCAAAACGGTCAAAAATTTTGCGGTAGGCATCAGCCATGACTTGGTAGCTTTGTTTGGCCGAGACTTGGTCTCGGTCAAAGCTGTACGCGTCTTTCATGATGAATTCGCGGCCGCGCATCAAGCCAAAGCGAGGGCGACGTTCGTCACGAAACTTGGTTTGAATTTGATAAAAGTTCTTAGGCAGTTGTTTGTAGCTGCGAATTTCTTGGCGGGCGATGTCGGTCACCACTTCTTCGCTGGTGGGTTGCACCACGAAGTCACGGCCATGGCGGTCTTTGATACGCAACAACTCTGGGCCCATCTTGTCAAAGCGGCCGGTCTCTTGCCAAAGCTCAGCTGGTTGCACCACGGGCATGGAGAGCTCAATCGCGCCGGCTTTGTTCATTTCTTCGCGCACGATGGCTTCGACTTTGCGAATCACGCGCAAGCCCATGGGCATGTAGTTGTAGATGCCTGCGCCGAGCTTTTTGATCAAGCCCGCACGCATCATCAGTTTGTGGCTGACCACTTCGGCATCAGCCGGGGCGTCTTTGAGGGTGGAAATGAGAAACTGGGAGGCTTTCATGCGGTCAATCGGGTCGTCAATTTAGGGGGAATTAGGGCTAATTCTGAGTGAAGTCCTGCAGCTCTGTGCATAATCGACTCAGTTTAAAAATTTGAGGTTTGATTATGCTTGACCGAGAAGGGTTCAGACCCAACGTCGGCATCATCTTGCTCAACCAGAAAAATCAGGTTTTTTGGGGCAAACGCATCCGCACCCACAGCTGGCAGTTCCCACAGGGCGGCATTGATCGAGGAGAGACTCCCGAACAAGCCATGATCCGCGAACTGCATGAAGAAGTGGGGCTCACCCAAGAGCATGTGCGTATCGTCGCCCGAACCCGTGATTGGTTGCGCTATGAGGTGCCAGACCGGTTCATCCGCCGCGATGCACGCGGTTTTTACAAAGGCCAAAAGCAAATTTGGTTCTTGTTGCAAATGGTCGCTCCCGACCATCATTTGAATTTGCGCGCCACAGACCATCCCGAGTTCGACGCTTGGCGTTGGAATGATTACTGGGTGCCGCTGGACTTGGTGGTGGAGTTCAAGCGCGGGGTGTACGAAATGGCGCTGACTGAGTTGTCACGCTTTTTGCCACGCCACGACAACCGTCACAACATTTTCCGTGGGCCTCAGCACCCACAAGTAGGCATGCCGCTCGCAAAACAATTCGGCATGTCAACAGCGATGGAGTTACCCCCCGGGGCGACGTTTGAACCAGACCCGCAAACGGCTTTGCGTCAACGCGACCACACTTAAGAATACCTAGCCCTGCGAGGGGCTGGGTGGCTGCTTTATTTGGTCAGCACCATGTTGTCTCGATGCACCATCTCAGGCTCAGCGGCGAAACCTAAGAGCTGCAACATATCGCCTGAGGGTTTGGGCACAACAGCCGGGCTTCCGCAGCGGCGTAGTTGGCTAAGCCACGGGCGACTTCTAGGCCTTGGCCATCCACGATGGCGATTACCTCTCCGCGGGAGAAATCACCGACAACACCGGTCATGCCAATCGGCAACAGGCTTGAACCGTCGGCCTTGAGTTTCTGAACAGCACCCGCGTCAATCGTGACTGAGCCTCGCAATTGCAAATGATCAGCCATCCACTGCTTACGGGCTTGCTGCTTTTGTGTTTGCGCCACCAGCAAGGTTCCGATGGATTCGCCTTGGGTCAAGCGCACCAAAGCGTCAGGCTCGCGGCCCCAAGCGATCACAGTGGAAGCACCTGAACCGGCGGCACGTTTGGCTGCCAGAATTTTGGTGATCATGCCGCCCTTGCCAACACTGGAGCCAGCGCCACCGGCCATGTCTTCTAGCTTGGGGTCGCCGGCATGGGCTTCGTGCACAAAGGTTGCCGATGGATCACGACGCGGGTCGGCTGTATAGAGGCCTTTTTGATCGGTCAAAATGATGAGCGCATCAGCCTCTACCAAGTTGGCCACCAAGGCACCCAATGTGTCGTTGTCACCAAATTTGATTTCGTCGTTGACCACCGTGTCGTTTTCATTGATCACAGGCAATACGCCGTGTGTCAGCAAGGTCAGCAAGGTGGAACGGGCATTCAGGTAACGCTCACGATCAGCCAGATCCGCGTGCGTGAGCAAGACTTGGGCTGAGCCCAAACCGTTTTCACGCAATTTGGTTTCGTACATCTGGGCCAAGCCCATTTGTCCTACGGCGGCGGCGGCTTGCAACTCGTGCAGTTGCTGAGGGCGGGTGGTCCAGCCGAGGCGTTTCATGCCTTCCGCAATCGCACCGCTGGAGACCATGATGACCTCTCGACCATCTCGCACCAAAGCGCTGAGTTGGCGACACCATTCACCAATGGCTTGTTCGTCTAAGCCACGGCCTTCATTGGTGACCAAGCTAGAGCCGACCTTGACCACGATGCGTCGTGCATCGCGCAACACAGTGGAGGTGGACGGCGTCATGGCTGGTTATTCAGGCGTAGGCTCAACAAAACGCGGATCGATGTACTCAGGCGGCTGTTCTGCCACCTGTTGCGCTTTGATGTGTTTGTAGATGTCTTTGATCAAGTGCTCGCAACCCTCGCGCGTGAGCGCTGAGATTTGAAACACCGGGCCTTTGTATTTCATACGTTTGACGAAGTCAGCGACCACGGCAGCGCGCTCATCGGTTGGGACCATGTCGAGCTTATTGAGCACCAACCAACGCGGCTTGTCATACAAGGCTTTGTCGTATTTTTTGAGTTCGTTGACGATTGCCTTGGCCTGTGCCACAGGATCTACGCCCTCATCAAATGGTGCGATGTCCACAAGATGCAGCAACAAACGTGTGCGTTGCAAATGGCGCAGGAACTGGTGACCCAAACCTGCACCATCAGAGGCCCCCTCAATCAAACCGGGCACATCGGCAACCACAAAACTCTGTTCTGGGGCTACGCGCACCACACCAAGATTGGGATGCAAGGTGGTGAAGGGGTAGTCGGCAATTTTGGGACGCGCGTTGGAGATAGCCGAAATCAAGGTGGACTTGCCCGCATTGGGCATGCCGAGCAGGCCGACATCGGCCAGCACCTTGAGCTCGAGCTTGAGCTCTCGTTTGTCACCGGGCCAACCTGGCGTTTTTTGACGCGGGGCACGGTTAATCGCACTTTTGAAACGCATATTGCCAAAACCACCGTCACCGCCTTTGGCGATGGTGATGACTTCACCGGGTGTCAGCAACTCAAACAACACGTCGCCAGTTTCGACATCGGTGATGATGGTGCCCACGGGCATTTTCAAAGTGATGTCGTCACCTGCATGGCCGAACATGTCGGAGCCCAAGCCGTGCTGGCCACGTTTGGCCTCATGCCGACGTGAGTACCGGAAGTCCACCAAGGTGTTGAGGTTAGGGTCAGCCACAGCGAACACATGGCCGCCACGCCCACCGTCACCCCCGTTGGGGCCGCCGAACTCTTTGTACTTTTCATGACGGAACGAGACGCAGCCGTTCCCCCCATCACCTGCGGCGATGTCGATATAGGCTTCGTCTACGAATTTCATGGATGTAGTTTAAAAAGTAAAGCCCCGACAAGTCGGGGCTTTGTCACAAATCAGTTCAATAAAATCAAACGGGTGTGATGTTGACCAAGTGCTTGTTCAAAGCGCCTTTGATGCCGAACGACACGTGGCCGTCAACCAAAGCGAACAACGTGTGGTCTTTGCCCACGCCGACGTTTGTGCCGGGGTGAAACTTAGTACCACGCTGACGCACGATGATAGAGCCAGCAGAGATCAACTCACCGCCGAAAGCTTTCACACCGAGCATTTTTGGGTTGGAATCACGCCCGTTTCGCGTAGAGCCGCCGCCTTTTTTCTGTGCCATGTCAAATGCTCCTTAGCCGTTGATGGAAGCAATCTGCAGTTCGGTGAACTGCTGACGATGCCCTTGGCGTTTTTGGTAATGCTTACGACGGCGCATTTTGAAAATGCGAACCTTGTCGTGCTTGCCATGAGACAAAACTGTCACTGTGACAGTTGCACCGGACACCAAGGGTGTGCCGATCTTGAGTTCAGCGCCGTTTCCGACAGCTAAAACCTGATCGATCACAATCTCTTGGCCTACGTCCGCAGCAATCTGTTCTACTTTAATTTTTTCACCGGCTGCAACACGATACTGTTTGCCGCCGGTTTTTATGACCGCGTACATGTGAGACCTCTAGATAAGAATCTATTTGGATATCTACGGACGAATTTCCGCAGAGCCCGAAATTATAGCAGTGATTGGGCAGTTCTTGTCCATCCCTATAATCTATGGGCCTTTCAACGCTTTTGTTAGTTTCGCTTTGCACACCACACCCTCCAACGCCCTAGCCCTGATTGCCGCCGATATGACGGAAGTTGACCGCGTCATCGAGCAACGCTTAGATTCCGGTGTGCCGCTGGTCGGCACAGTGTCCCAGTACATCATCTCAGCCGGCGGCAAGCGCATACGCCCCGCCCTGCTTTTGCTCATGGCCGGCGCGATGGGCTACACCGGTACGCAACATCACAATTTAGCGGCCGTTGTCGAGTTCATCCACACCGCCACGCTGCTGCACGATGACGTCGTGGATGAGTCCACGCTTCGTCGTGGACGGCCCACCGCCAACGAGTCTTTCGGCAACCCTGCCAGCGTCTTGGTAGGCGACTTTTTATACTCCCGGGCCTTCCAAATGATGGTGGATTCGGGCGAAATGCGGGTCATGGAAGTACTAGCAGAAGCCACCAACGTGATTGCCGAAGGTGAAGTTCTGCAATTGATGAACATGCACGATGCCTCGCTGGACGAGGTAGGTTATTTACGTGTCATTCGTTCTAAAACTGCCAAACTGTTTGAAGCCAGCACACGCTTAGCGGCCATTTTGACCCAAAGCACGCCTGAAGTTGAAGCGGCTTGCGCAGAATACGGGCAAGCCTTGGGTACCGCCTTTCAAGTGATCGACGATGTGCTCGACTATGACGGGGATGCCAAAGAGCTGGGTAAAAATCTAGGGGACGACTTGCGCGAAGGCAAAAACACGTTGCCGTTGATCATCGCCATGCAGCGTGGCACACCGGCTCAGCGCCAAACCATTCAGCTAGCGATTGAAAATGGCGCGATGGACGGCCTGAACGAGATTGTGGAAATTGTCCGTGCAACCGGCGCACTCGACGCCACCCGTGCGGCTGCCAGCGCTGAAGCCGAACGCGCCATTGCGGCGCTCCAAGTGTTACCCGCAGGCCCCTATCGCGATGCGTTGCATGCCTTGGCTGCACAATTGCTTGACCGCCGCCACTAACTCGCCCATACCAAATGCACGATATAGACAAGCCCTACACCGACAGCATTCAGCAATGGGACTACGCCAGCGCTTGCTTCAAAGCCGCCTTTAAATTCGACGCCAGCGAGATTGTCACGATCGACACGATTCGTGACATGTTTTCTGAAATCGTGGACGGCCATGAGCTTTCATACAACGCCGCTGTGTCGCTGATGTTTGCCTTGTATTTCTTGGGCTACGTCACACTACTTGAAATGATGAAAGCCAAAGACGACGCCTTTGAAATTGGCGATTTAAGTGATTTTTATTTGATATTGGACAGTGCCGACCAATGGGCGCATCAATCATCTGATGCCGAGATATTGGCAGAAGCTGCGGCGCCTATTATTGAGGCGACCCAGAAAGTTATGCAGAAATTAAACCTCACGCGCCAAATCTAACGCGCTAGGCATTTACTCCTCAACCAACCGACAGGGCATTTTGATGCCCTTTTCTACGCGTTTTTCTTCACAGTAGCGCATGGCGCGACGCTCCCCTTCGGCAGACATCTTGATGTGAATCGAGCATCGAAATACCATCTTGTCGCCATCAGAATGACTGTCAAACGCAGCGGCGCAATGACTCATTTCATTCATTTCAGGCTTGAGCTCTTTCCAAACCGAACGCAAAGGATCAGGCAACTCACCTAATGGGATAGAAGGGTAATTGCCGATCGGTTTTGCTGTCGCAGCCAAAGAAACCAACGCCAGCGCATAAACCAAGGATTTAAAACGATTCATGATTCAAGCTCGGCGTTGAATTATTAAACAGCGATGGGTTGTGCAATCAGCGCGGTATCTAGAGTACCCGCCGTTTTCAAGGCTTGCACCCAAGTCGGCGAAACGCCACGACCCGTCCAAGTTTGGTCAGGATTCGCAGGATTTTTGTATTTAGGCGCGACTTTTTTACCAGCCAAGGCGCCTTTTTTAGCAACGCGCGGAGTTTTGGCAGCCTTGGCAGGTTTGCCAGCGCTCAGTGCTTTACCGATGTCAGCGGCAGTCAAGCCAGCATCTTTGGCCATAGCGACGATTTGAGCCAAGACTTTGTCATGAGACTTGGATTTCAAAGCATGTTCTTTTTTATCTAATATTTCGCGTTGTTTACGAATAGCAGCGAGTTGATTTGCGACGGTTGTACGTGCCATGAGATATCCCTTACCAATATATTAAAAAGTAGGGATATTCTATTATTAATTCAAGGCGTCTTTCAAACCCTTTCCAGGCTTGAATCGAGGCACTTTTGCGGCCTTGATCTTCAAAGGAGCACCTGTGCGGGGGTTACGACCTGTCCGTGCAGCGCGCTTACTGGCACTGAACGTACCGAAGCCGACCAAAGTCACAGTCTCACCCTTTTTAAGAGTCTTCTTGACCGCCTCAATGAGGGCAGCGAGTGCGCGTGCGGATGCGGCTTTAGACAGGTCAGATTTACCTGCGATGTATTCAATCAGTTCAGTCTTATTCACGTTGTAGTTCCTCTTGTTGGTTTGATTTGCAATCTTGTTTACAAATTTCAGTCTACTCAAATTTACCCCTTTAGAAAATACGCCAATTGGCGTATCAACCCCCATGACCAACCCGTCACTTTTGTAACGTCGACTCGCCCCCCTCTTAAGTCAAGTATCCAAAAATCTACTTTCATACAAATAGGATTTATATGGCGACACCTTCTGACTCTGCCGTCAAAACACTCGATACCCTGCTTGACAAAGCCATCGAACTGCTCGCCTCTGATTTACATTTTGAAAGCGGGGAAGACTTCTTTCGCATCCGCTATCGCATCGACGGATTGCTTCACCTCGCAGCGACACCCACTCTCCAATTGCGAGATGCCATCGTGTCGCGACTCAAAGTTCTGGCGCGCATGGATATTGCCGAAAAGCGTGTGCCACAAGACGGCCGCATTCAATACCCCTACAAGGGCCAAACGATTGATTTACGCGTCAGCTCCTTACCGACCCTGCACGGTGAAAAGCTTGTAGTTCGCATTTTGAATTTCAGTCGCGAACGTCCGGGTCTTGCCTCCTTGGGCTATGAGCCAGACGATCGCGCCAAACTGATTCAAGCCATTGGCAGGCCACACGGATTAATTCTGATGACGGGCCCCACAGGCTCTGGCAAAACCTTGTCGCTTTATAGTTGCCTAGAACTACTCAATCGAATAGAGGTGAATATATCGACGGTGGAAGACCCCTCGGAAATTCACCTACCAGGGGCAAATCAAGTCAATATCAATGACCGTGCAGGCCTCACTTTTGCCGTGGCACTCCGCGCGCTGCTGCGCCAAGACCCAGATGTGATCATGGTGGGTGAAATTCGTGATTTGGAAACCGCAGAGATCGCGATTCAAGCTGCCCAAACAGGCCATTTGGTACTTTCTACCCTGCACACCAACGATGCCACGGGCACACTGGCGCGCTTACGCCACATGGGCGTGGCTGCATTCAACGTGGCGGCCAGCGTGTGCCTGATCTCAGCACAAAGATTGGTGCGTCGTCTGTGCGAACAATGCAAACGCCCGATGGATGCGGCTCAAGTTTCACTTCTGTTTAATAGCCTCAGCACACAAGACCGGCAAGCATTGCCTCCACATGCCCTCGCCCAAGCCTCGCCTTGCCAAGCTGTCGGCTGCCCATCCTGCGACAAAGGCTACAAAGGGCGGATTGGTTTGTACCAAATCATGCCTATCAGCGAGGCCATGCAAACACTCATCATTCTCGACCGTGATTCTCAGACACTAGCCGCACAAGCTGTGCAAGAAGGCGTACGAACGCTTCGCCAAGCGGGATGGCTGAAAGTACTGCAAGGCATCACCTCCATCGAAGAAGTCACAGCGCTCACACACCATGGCTGAGCGTCGCTACGCTTGGCGCGGCCATGACCGCCAAGGTCAAAAGGTGAAGGGTGAAATAAATGCCAAGGACAAGGACGAAGTACGCCTACATCTACGTGAGCAACGCATTCGATGCACACACATACAACGGCAATTCAATATGCCGCCTTGGCTGCAGCTGCAGACCCAGGCCAGTCTACGTCCTACCAGCATCATGCGAATGACCCGTCAGTTAGCCACCTTGCTGCAATCGGGCGTGCCGCTGCTCCAAGCCTTCTTTATCCTTGAACGCGGGGAGTCAAACCCGCCACTGAAAGCCTTGATTCGCGATCTGCATATGCAGATCGAAGGTGGCGTCGCCCTGAACCAAGCTTTGCGACAACATGCCGCGTTTGATGCCTTGTATTGCAATTTGGTTGCGGTTGGCGAGGTGACGGGCATGCTTGACGTCATGCTGGAGCGACTGGCGTTGCACCTTGAAAAAGCAGCGAGCTTGCGTGCCACCTTGCGCACGGCACTCATCTACCCCTGCGCCGTGTTGATCATTGCATGTGCTGTTTTGACGTTGATCCTGGTCTTCGTTGTGCCAGCGTTTGAAAGCATCTTTGCCTCTTTCGGGGCAGAGTTGCCGTGGCTCACGCGTGTGGTGATTTCCCTCAGTGGGTGGGTTCAGCAATATGGGGTGGTGGTCATCATGCTGGCCATTGGCACAGGCTGGTGGGTGCGGCGGCAAATACGACTGCGTGATGCTTGGCGACATCAACTTCACCAACTGGTGCTCCGCACACCCATTGCTGGCCCACTCATTCGCCATGCCTGCAGCGCCCGCTGGACTCGGACCTTGGCAACCTTGTTCGCAGCAGGCGTGCCCCTCACCGAAGCCCTCGAATCGGTGCAGGGTGTCACAGGCAATCTATTATTTCAAGCGGCCACGCAAACGATACAAGCGCAACTCATGCAAGGCAAATCCTTGTCCCACGCACTAGAGACGACAGAGGGATTGTTTCCGCCGATGGTGGTGCAGATGTGCGCTATTGGCGAGGAATCTGGGGCGCTCGAGCACTTGCTCGCAAAAACGGCGGAGCACTACGAACGTGAGGTCGAGAACACGGTGGCCAGACTGTCTACACTCTTAGAACCCTTCATAATGGTTGTGTTGGGTTTACTCATCGGTGGTTTGGTGATGGCTTTGTATCTTCCAATTTTTCAACTGGGGCAAGTGGTATGACATGGGACATGGCCATGACATTTGGATTCGGCTTAATCGTCGGAAGCTTTGTAAACGTTCTGATCTACCGCATGCCGCGAATGATCATGGCCGATCCTTGTGTTGCGAACAGCTCCGAACCGCTCAATCTGTGCTGGCCGGCCTCGCACTGTCCACATTGCCAGACACCCCTAAGGGCTTGGCACAACATACCTGTGCTCAGCTTTGTATGGCTCAAAGGTCAATGCGGTTTTTGCCAACAAACTATCAGTCCACAGTACCCATTGATAGAGGTGGCCACCGGCTTGATCTGGCTGGCATGCACATGGCATTGGGGGTTTAACCCCACTGGGTTGTGCTGGGCTTTCTGGGGAACCCTGCTGCTCGCCCTGTCCGTCATCGACTGGCAAACCACTTTGCTTCCGGATGATCTCACGCAAACCTTAGTCTGGGGCGGCTTGGTTGCCAGTGCATCTGGCTGGTTGCCTCTGGATTTACACCAATCCGTTTGGGGCGCTGTGGCCGGGTATATATCGCTGTGGATCGTCGCGTCGACATTTGAACTTGTCACAGGCAAACAGGGCATGGGCGCTGGCGACTTCAAACTGCTCGCAGGTCTTGGCGCTTGGCTGGGGCCGTTGGCATTAATCCCCCTGGTCATTCTGGCCAGTTCAGGCGGGGCAATCGTTGGACTTTATTTGAAATTCAGCAGTCAACTGCATGAGGACGGCTACGTTCCGTTTGGTCCATTTTTGGCTGTTGCGGGAGTGGTGATAGCGGTCATCGGATGGCCCCCAATTGCAGCTTGGTTGGGCTGGTGATTTCGCACATAGACACAGCCCCATGACACACCGCGCTACACCACTTCGCATCGGCCTGACAGGCGGCATTGGCTCCGGCAAAAGCACGGTTGGGCAGATGCTCTTGTCACGCGGTGCAGCTGTCATTGACGCTGACGCCATCGCCCGCAGCGTAACTGCACCAAATGGTGCGGCCATGGAGGCCATTGCGCAAACCTTTGGGTCCGAATTTATAGACGCCCAAGGCGCGCTTGACCGTGACCGCATGCGCGCCCATGCATTCACCAACGCACAGGCCAAATATGCCCTTGAAGCCATCATCCATCCCTTGGTGGCGCAGGAGACGCAACGACAAGCACTAACTGCCACAGAAGCGGGTTATCACTCCCTCGTGTTTGACGTGCCCTTGCTGGTGGAATCGGGCCATCGGTGGCGCTCGAAAGTTGACCGCGTGCTGGTCGTGGACTGTTCGCAAGAGACGCAAATCCAACGGGTCATGGCAAGGAATTCACTGAGCCGCGAGGCGATTGAAAAAATTTTGGCTGTGCAGGCGACGCGTACTCAAAAACTAGCCGCCGCCGACTGGGTTATTTTCAACGATGGCATCGCCTTGGATACGCTAAGAGAACTCGTTTCCAACTTACCCATCCTCGCACCTTGAATCTGAAGCGAGTAGCCGGCGAGCAGGTATGATTGGGAAAATCCCAAACATCCAACTCTGAGTCGTTTTTCCGCGTGATTCTGTACGAACATCCCTTCAACGAACGTGTGCGCACTTACCTGCGTTTGGAGCATCTGTTTCAGCGTTTCGAAGTACTCTCCTCGCGCGACCACCCAGTTGATAACCACTTTGCGCTCACCACGTTGTTTGAATTGGTCGAAGCTGGTGGACGGACCGACCTCAAGTCCGACGTACTCAAAGACTTAGAGCGTCACAAACAACAGTTCAATTTGCTGCGCGGCAACCCTTCAGTGTCCGAAGCTGCCCTGCAACAGCTGCTTGAAAATATTGACCGTTGCTTCGTTGGACTCAACAGTGCAGTCGGGAAGATTGGTCAAAACATCACTGAAAACGAATGGCTCTCAGGTCTGCGCAATCGCGTTGCTATTCCTGGCGGCACCTGCTCTTTTGATTTACCTGCTTATCACGCATGGCAACAACAGAGTCCAGAGCTGCGTCGTGCAGACATCATGCGGTGGTTCGATGTATTCCAGCCGATGAAAGCCTCTGTCAACCTGCTGCTCTCCCTGATGCGCGACACAGGCACATCGCAAAAAATGATGGCCATGGGCGGCCAATACCAACAATCCTTGGCACAAGGTAAGTTCCAACTCATGCGCGTGGCGATTGACCCAGCATTAGGTTTCATCCCAGAAATCAGCGGCAATCGTTTGATGATTTGGGTGCGCATGATGCGCAATGATGGCGAAGGTCGTTTGCAGCACAGCACCGACGACGTGCCTTTTGAAATGGCTCTTTGCGTTTAAGCCATGGATGCATCCGAGGTTCGTATCGTTGTCTGCCCGCAGTGCAGCGGCCCAAGCCGCTACGAGGCCGCTAACCGTTATCGCCCTTTTTGCGGTGAACGCTGCCGCAACATTGACTTAGGCGCATGGGCCAACGAAGAGCACCGCCTTCCCGACCAGACCCCGCAAGACGACGCTGATTTCGAAAACACACCGTTGCAATAAAACGGTGCTTGTTTAGAGGCTGTAGGTCGCCGCCTTAAAGCCTCGCTCTTGTGCAAACCATGTCAAAACAGGCACCGTGCCAGGCAACACGGGCTTGACCGTCACGGGCAGCTGTTGCCACACAAACGACTGAGATTCCAACATTTGCAATTCACCTGTCCATTGCGTGACCTTGCAAAAATTCAGCTGCACCAAGGCATGTGGGTAGTCAATCCGCTCCGTCTTCCACAACACGCAGTCTTGAATGGTGATCCCGATTTCTTCTTGCAGCTCGCGGTACAGCGCTTGCGCCACAGTCTCCCCAGCTTCGAGTTTGCCGCCCGGAAACTCCCAATACCCCGCATAGGCCTTGCCTTCAGGGCGACTGGTCAGCAAAAATGATCCGTCTGTGCGCACCAGAACGCCCACCGCCACCTGCACCAAACTACGCTCAGCTGAACGCGGTTGATCTGCATCGACCACGCGCACACAGGGGTCAGTCATGGGGTCACTCAGACAGCGTGCTTGCCCGCATAGTCGCGCGCAAACTGGTAAGCCACACGTCCGCTGCGCGAGCCACGTTCTAAAGCCCAAATCAGGGCTTCAGGTTGAGCTGCAGTAATCGCTTCTGGACTAACCCCAAAGGATGTCAGCCACTGAGCCGTGATGGTCAGGTATTCGTTTTGGCTAAAGGGGTAGAAGCTCACCCACAGGCCAAAGCGCTCAGACAAAGAAATCTTCTCTTCCACACCCTCGCCCGGATGGACTTCACCATCATCGGTGTGGGTGTATGTGAGGTTTTCTTTCATGTACTCGGGTAGCAAGTGGCGGCGGTTGCTGGTGGCATAAATCAACACATTGGGTGTTGCCGCCGCAATCGAACCGTCCAAGATAGATTTGAGCGCTTTGTAGCCGGGCTCGCCATCATCAAAGCTCAAGTCATCACAAAAAATTATGAACTTCTCTGGACGCTCAGAGACCAGCTCAATGATGTCAGGCAGGTCTGTCAAATCGACTTTGTCGACTTCGATCAAGCGAAGGCCTTGTGCGCTGTAGGCATTCAAGCACGCCTTGATCAGTGACGATTTCCCTGTGCCGCGCGCACCTGTCAACAGCACGTTGTTGGCGGGAAAGCCCTTGACGAACTGCTCTGTGTTGCGTTGAATTTTTTCTTTTTGAACGCCGATCTCTTGTAAGTCGGCCAGCCCAAGTTGGGCCACGTGACGCACCGGCTCTAAGCCAATCCGACCGCCGCTACGCTTGCGGTATCGAAAAGCGACGCTAGCGGACCAATCAGGTGCCACCATCGGTTGCGGCAACACCTGTTCGATGCGCGTGATCAAGGCTTCGGCGCGTTGCACCAATCGCTCGAGGGGGTTAAGTGCGTCTGTCATCAGCTGCGGTAGTCTGCGTTGATGCTGACGTAGTCGTGACTCAAATCACAAGTCCAAACGGTGTCGCTGGCGTTACCACGTCCCAAGACCACGCGCACCGTGATTTCCGATTGCTTCATCACACGTTGACCTTCTGCTTCGTTGTAGTCAGGATGACGCCCGCCTTGGATGGCGACATGCACATCGTCCAAATACAAATCGATGCCGGTTTGGTCTAGGTCGGTGATGCCGGCATAACCCACAGCAGCCAAGATACGACCTAAGTTGGGGTCGCTGGCAAAGAACGCCGTTTTGACTAAGGGCGAGTGCGCGATGGCATACGCCACTTGTCGGCACTCGGCACTGTCGAGCCCACCCTCGACACGAACAGTGATGAACTTGGTCGCACCCTCACCATCGCGCACGATGGCATGCGCCAATTGACGTGCCACCTGCAGCATGGCTTTCAACAAAGCTTGGCCATCTGCGCTCTGCAAGCTGGTGATGGTGGCGTGTTCAGCTTTGTGGGTGGCGATGACCACGAATGAATCGTTGGTCGACGTGTCGCCATCCACCGTGATACGGTTGAACGAACCCTCAGCCAACGCCAAAGAAAGTTCTTTCATCAAACCAGGTGCGACGCATGCGTCGGTTGCAACATAGCCCAACATGGTGGCCATGTTCGGGCGAATCATGCCAGCACCTTTGCTGATACCTGTCACGCTGATGGTTGTGCCGCCGATCTGCACTTGCGTGCTAGCGGCTTTAGGCACCGTGTCGGTGGTCATGATGCCTTCAGCAGCATCTACCCATTGCTGGACACTGCCAGCATTACCTGCCGCCGCAATTGCTGCTGGCATGCCGGCGATGATTCGTTCGTGTGGCAAAGGCTCCATGATGACGCCCGTTGAAAACGGTAACACTTGATTCGGTGCAATGTTCAACGCAACAGCCAAAGCCTCGCAGGTTTCGCGTGCGCGCCTTAAACCATCTTCACCGGTGCCGGCATTGGCGTTACCGGTGTTGATCACCATGGCTCGAATGCCGTGACCCGAATCTAGGTGCTCACGACACACCTGCACAGGGGCTGCACAAAATCGGTTTTGTGTGAACACGCCACTTACCGAAGCACCTTCGTCAATCAACACCAAAGTCAAGTCTTTGCGCCCTGCTTTGCGAATGCCCGCTTGTGTGACACCAATGCGCACGCCAGCGATGGCATGTAAGTCCGCAGGATTAGGAGGAGTGAGATGAACAGACATGTGGCTTAGGCTAACTTGCCGTGACAGAATTTGAATTTTTTACCACTGCCGCAAGGGCAAGGCTCGTTGCGACCGACGGAAGGCATCTGAGTTGCAAGCGTCTGCTGTTCCGCCGTAGTCACTGGTTGACCTGATTCATCAGGCGCTGTGTAGGTCACGTTATGCAAATTCTCTGCGCGGTCTTCCAGCTCGGTTGCCGCTTGCTCGATTTGCTCATTCGATTCAATTTTGACCGTCATCAACACGCGGGTGACTTCGTTCTTCACCAAATCAAGTAACTGCCCAAACAGCTCGAACGCTTCGCGTTTGTACTCTTGCTTCGGTTGCTTTTGGGCATAACCACGTAAGTGGATACCTTGGCGCAAATAGTCCAAGGCGGCCAAATGCTCGCGCCAATGGCTGTCAATGTTTTGCAACAACACCACACGCATGAACGGCGTGAACTGCTCGATGCCTACACGGTCCAACTTAGATTGGAAGGCGGCATGGGCGACCTCGATCACCTGCTGAAGAATTTCCTCATCTGTGATTGCAGACGCTTGTTGAACTGTGTCGTGCAATGGCAACTCGATGAGCCACTCCTGCAACAAGGCACGTTGCAATCCAGCGATGTCCCACTGTTCTTCCACCGATTCTTCAGGCACGTATTGACGCACCAAATCAGTAAAGCTGCCTTCGCGCAAACTAGCGATTTGAGCGGTCAAATCAGTAGCGTCCAAGATGTCGTTGCGCTGTTGGTAAATCACACGTCGTTGGTCGTTGGACACATCGTCGTACTCTAACAATTGCTTACGAATGTCGAAATTACGCGCTTCGACTTTGCGTTGTGCACTTTCAATGCTACGTGTGACGATGCCAGCTTCGATGGCCTCGCCCTCGGGCATTTTCAAACGCTCCATAATGGCCTTGACACGATCACCCGCAAAGATGCGCATGAGTGAGTCATCCAGACTCAAGTAAAACCGCGAGGAACCGGTGTCGCCTTGACGCCCAGAACGACCGCGCAATTGGTTGTCAATGCGACGTGACTCATGACGCTCAGTGGCAATGATGCGTAAACCGCCTAGGGTTTTGACTTCCTCGTGGTCTTTGGTCCACTGCACGCGCAAGATGTCAATGCGTTGCCTTTTGGCATCCGTGCTCAATGTCTCATCTGCTTCAACCAATTCAATTGATTTCTCAACGTTGCCGCCCAGCACAATGTCAGTCCCACGACCAGCCATGTTGGTGGCAATGGTGATCATCTTGGCCCGGCCCGCTTGGGCGATGATGTCGGCTTCACGCGCATGTTGCTTGGCGTTGAGCACTTGGTGCGGCAACTTAGCCTTCTCCAACATCTCTGCAATCAGTTCGGAATTTTCAATCGAAGTGGTCCCGACCAAAACTGGTTGTCCGCGTTCGTAGCATTCACGAATGTCATCAATAGCAGCTTTGTATTTTTCTTCTGTTGTCTTGTAAACACGATCCAACTGGTCATCGCGCTTGCTGATGCGGTTGGGCGGAATGACGACGGTTTCTAAACCATAAATTTCTTGAAACTCGTACGCTTCGGTATCAGCCGTACCAGTCATACCACCGAGCTTGTTGTACAAGCGGAAATAATTTTGAAACGTGATCGATGCGAGGGTTTGGTTTTCAGCTTGAATCTGAACACCTTCTTTGGCTTCCACCGCTTGATGCAGACCATCGCTCCAGCGACGACCAGACATCAAACGACCGGTGAATTCATCCACGATGGTGATCTCGCCGTTTTGGCTCACATAGTGTTGATCGCGATGATACAAATGGTTGGCGCGCAATGCAGCGTACAGGTGATGCATCAAGCTGATATTCGCGGGATCGTAAAGGGACGCACCTTCAGGCAACAGCCCATTGGCAGCCAAGATACGCTCCGCATTTTCATGTCCTTGTTCGGTCATGAACACTTGGTGCGATTTTTCATCCACGGTGAAGTCACCTGGCGTAATGATGCCCTCACCTGTACGTGGATCTTCCTCCCCCACTTGGCGCGTGAGCAACGGCACCACACGGTTAATCGCCACATACATCTCCGTGTGATCTTCAGCCTGACCGCTAATGATGAGCGGTGTACGCGCCTCATCAATCAAAATCGAGTCCACCTCATCCACGATGGCGAAGTTCAGTTTGCGTTGCACACGGTCGGTAGCCTCGTAGACCATGTTGTCGCGCAAATAGTCAAACCCATATTCGTTGTTAGTGCCATAGGTAATGTCTGTGCGATATGCAGCTTGCTTTTCTTCGCGAGGCATTTGCGGCAAGTTGATGCCCACAGTCAAGCCCAACCAGTTGTACAGGCGGGACATCCATTTCGCATCACGGCTTGCGAGGTAATCGTTGACGGTCACCACGTGTACGCCGTGGCCTGTCAACGCATTCAGGTAGACGGGCAAGGTCGCGGTCAAGGTCTTACCTTCACCCGTGCCCATTTCAGAAATCTTGCCTTGATGCAGCGCGATACCGCCGAGCATCTGAACATCGAAGTGACGCATCTTCATCACCCGCTTAGAAGCTTCACGCACAACGGCATACGCCTCTGGCAGTACTGCATCCAAAGTTTCGCCCTGAGCGATACGAGTTTTGAATTCGTCGGTTTTCGCCTGTAAAGCCTCATCGCTGAGCTTCTCAAACAAAGGCTCTAAAGCATTGATCTGTGCGACAGTTTTACGGTATTGCTTAAGTAGACGCTCATTGCGGCTACCAAAAATATGAGTCAGAAAATTAAGAGCCATGCGAGCACTGCGAAGGTCCTGCTTTTTAGTTAAAAACAAGGGTCGCAAAATCCTTTGTGAAAGGCTTGATAGAAGCTTTAGATTTTAACCTTCAGCAGCCTCATAATTGCCATATGGCCACCCGATCAACGCCTCAACCAGAGACTCTTGCAGCCTATCGTGCGCTGGGCTACAACACGCCCCCTAAATCGAAGATGTCGACACGTGGAAAATCGCAAACTTTAGAGCAAGTTGTCAATTCGGCGCCTTCTTTGGCGCAACTCTCAGCCATGGCACGCGATACCCAGAATCGCCTTATTGCCATTGCACCCTTGCTGCCTGTTTCGCTGCGTGCGCTCATCCAATCTGGGGGTGTCGAAGAAGATGCTTGGTGTTTACTGGTTCCTAACAGCGCGGTGGCTGCAAAACTGCGCCAAACGCTACCCGCTCTTTGTGCACACCTTCGTACCAAGGGCTGGAATGTGAACACCATCCGCGTCAAAGTGAAATCGCACAGCTAAAGAAAAACCCGTTACGCCAAAGGCATAACGGGTTTCAAATGGTGCCGCTTGTCGGAATCGAACTGACGACCTACCGCTTACAAGGCGGGTGCTCTACCAACTGAGCTAAAGCGGCGCAGGCAGAATTATAAGCTAAGTTATGCGAGTTATTTCACTCGTGTGAGTGTTGGACGACCCGATGGTGTTGTGGGTGTTGGCGGCTCATCGTCAAGCCCGTTGTCTGTGCGTGGTGTTTCTACCGCGCTCAACACGGGCCGCGCCAAGACGGTCGCAGGGGTTGTTGTTGCCTCCGATATCGAGGGCGCACCCATTGGAAATGACATGCCTTGTCCATTTTCCCGTGCGTAGATCGCCATCACCCGATTAATCGGAATGACGATTTCACGCGGCACACCACCGAAGCGCGCTTTGAATTCGATGAACTCATTGCCCAGAGTCATTCCAGATGTGGCGTCGTACGCCACATTTAAAACGATCTCACCTTTTTTCACATACTCCATCGGCACTTGCACCGTCTCATCGACCACGACTGCCACATAAGGTGTGTAGCCGTTGTCAGTGCACCACTCGTGCAATGCACGAAGCAGATAAGGACGGGTGGAAGAGGCGTCTGGGGCGTTCAACATACAAATTACTTGCGCATGACCTTTTCAGAAGGCGTGAGTGCTTCAATGTAGGCAGGGCGAGAAAAGATGCGTTCTGCATACTTGAGCAGAGGTGCAGCATTTTTTGACAAATCAATGCCGTAGTGATCCAAGCGCCACAGCAAGGGCGCAATCGCCACGTCCAGCATGGAGAAGTTCTCACCCAACATGTACTTATTTTTCAAGAACACGGGAGCCAGCTGCGTCAACCGGTCACGAATGTGCGCGCGCGATTTTTCGAGGGATTTGTCATTCGGTTTGCTCACACGAGATTCCAATGTGGTCACGTGCGTGAACAATTCTTTCTCGAAGTTCAGCAAAAACAAACGTACGCGAGCGCGCTCAACAGGGTCTCCGGGCATCAACTGTGGATGCGGAAAACGCTCGTCGATGTATTCGTTGATGATGTTTGACTCATACAAAATGAGATCACGCTCGACCAAGATAGGTACTTGGCCATAAGGATTCATCACATTGATATCTTCGGGTTTGTTGTAAAGATCAACATCACGAATTTCAAAGTCCATGCCTTTTTCAAACAAGACAAAACGGCAGCGATGTGAGTAGGGACACGTAGTTCCCGAGTAAAGCACCATCATAATGAGCGGCTCCTAAAAATCAAAAAGAGTGGCAGGCTAACCTGTCACTCAGTGAGGTGACAACAAGCCTGAGGCCTGTTGTCGAATTTACGCAAGTTACTTGATGTCTTTCCAGAAGGAAGCATTCAAGCGCCAAGCGATGACCATAAAGCCAACCAAGAACAACAACACCCACACGCCAATACGGACGCGTGTATTTTGTGCCGGCTCGCCCATCCATTGCAGGTAACCCACGAGGTCACCCATGGCTTGGTCGTATTCCAGAGGGGATACTTTGCCTGGGGTCACTTGGTCCCAACCTTTGAAGGTTTGAACGTGATGGCCGTGCTCTTCGTGCGTCTCAAAAATCGGACGACGCACGCCTTGCATTTCCCACAACACGTGAGGCATGCCCACGTTAGGGAACACCAAGTTGTTCCAGCCTGTGGCTTTGGTTTCGTCACGGTAGAACGTGCGCATGTAGGTGTAGAGATAGTCTGCGCCAGTGCCGCCATGGCCTGCACGAGAACGAGCAATCACGGTCAAATCAGGCGGTGTTGCACCGAACCACTCTTTGGCCTGTTTAGGGTCAATATTGGCTTTCATGGTGTCACCGACTTTATCGGTCGTGAACAACAAGTTGTCTTTGATCTGCTGCTCTGTCAAACCGATGTCTTTCAATCGGTTGAAGCGCATGTACGCGGCCGAATGGCAATTCAGGCAGTGGTTCACAAAGATCTTGGCGCCGTTTTGCAGGGCAGCCAGATCGTTGGTTTTGTTAGGTGCTTGGTCCCAAGCGATCGTGTCGCCAGATGCATTTGCACCAGCAACCAAACCAAGAGCAAGTGCCAAGCTGAGAATGATTTTTTTCATGGTTATGTTCTCCGTGAATCTCAGTGAGGCGTGAAGGTCACGCGGTCAGGCACGGTCTTAGTTGCACCGATGCGACTCCACATAGGCATCAACAAGAAGAAGCCGAAGTAGAACAAGGTACCGACTTGCGACACGCGCTCGCCAATGGCTGAAGGAGGTTGCACACCCAAATAAGCCAAGGCGATGAAGTTCACCACGAACACGCCGTACATGTACTTGTGCCAGTCTGGACGGTAGCGAATCGACTTGACTTCGCAGTTGTCCAACCAAGGCAAAAAGAACAAGATGACCACCGCACCACCCATTGCCACCACGCCCCAAAACTTGGCGTCAATGGAGAGCATGAGCAAGGACACGAGCACAGCCGCGCCCACAATGCCGCCTTTGACCACCTTAGGCAAGCTTGGACGTGTCGCACCGAAGTACGCACCGGCCAAGACACAGGCGATCAATGCATACATCATCTCGCTGGTGATCGCACGCAACATCGAATAGAAGGGCGTGAAGTACCAGACAGGTGCAATGTGCAACGGTGTCTTCAATGGATCCGCGGGGATAAAGTTGTTGTACTCAAGGAAGTAGCCACCGAACTCAGGCGCGAAGAAAATCACAGCACTGAACACCAGCAAGAAACCGCTCACGCCCAAGATGTCATGGACGGTGTAGTAAGGGTGGAAAGGAATGCCATCCAAGGGGTGACCATTTGCATCTTTCGGTGCATTTGGACCTTTGATTTCAACGCCGTCTGGGTTGTTCGAACCCACTTCATGCAACGCGATGATGTGCGCAACCACCAACCCCAACAGGACCAGTGGCACAGCAATCACGTGGAAGCTGAAGAACCGGTTCAATGTGGCATCGCCCACCACATAGTCACCACGAATCAGCAAGGCCAAATCGGGGCCTACAAAAGGCACAGCAGCAAACAAGTTCACGATCACCTGAGCGCCCCAATAGGACATTTGGCCCCAAGGCAGCAAGTAGCCCATGAAGGCTTCAGCCATCAGGCACAAGAAAATCGCACAACCGAACACCCACACCAACTCACGTGGCTTGCGATATGAACCGTAGATCAAGCCACGGTACATGTGCAGATATACCACCACGAAGAACGCGGAAGCGCCAGTGGAGTGCATGTAGCGGATCAACCAACCCCATGGCACATCTCGCATGATGTATTCGACCGAACCGAACGCCAAGGCAGCATCTGGTTTGTAGTGCATGACCAAGAAGATACCGGTCACGATTTGAATCACCAACACCAACAGTGCCAATGAGCCAAAGAAATACCAGAAGTTGAAGTTCTTGGGTGCGTAGTACTCAGACAGGTGCTCTTTGTAGAGCTTGGACGCCGGAAAACGGTTGTCCACCCAATTGAGCAATTTTTCGCCAGCGCTGGCGTCAGGGGAGATTTCTTTAAATTCAGCCATGGTTTGTCCTATCAGGCTTTCTTGTCTTCACCAATGAGCAACTTGGTGTCTGACAGGAACATATGGGGCGGGATTTCGAGGTTGTCTGGGGCAGGCTTGTTTTTGAACACGCGGCCAGCAATATCGAAAGTCGAGCCATGACAAGGGCACAAGAAGCCACCATTCCAATCGTCTGGCAACGAGGGTTGCGCGCCGGTTTGGAACTTGTCGGAAGGCGAGCAGCCCAAATGGGTGCAAATACCCACGGCCACGAAGATTTCTGGCTTGATCGAACGACCCTGATTGCGCGCGTAAACGGGCGTGAACTCGTCTTGTTTGCGTTCGGACTTGGGGTCAGCCAACTGAGACTCGGTCTTATTCAAAGACTCAAGCTGCTCAGGCGTGCGTTTAACAACCCAAACTGGTTTGCCGCGCCATTCGACGGTCATTTTCTCGCCGGGTTTGAGGGCAGAGATGTCGACTTCGACAGCAGCGCCTGCAGCTTTGGCCTTTTCAGAAGGCTGGAATGTGCTGACGAAGGGCACAGCTACTGCTATGCCGCCGACCGCACCCGCGCAAGTCGAGGCAATCAGCCACGTGCGTTTATTGTTGTCTACTGGGGTGTCACTCATGGAATTCCTCAAACAATTATCACTGGTTGGGTTAACAAACTATTGTAGCTGACCGTCAAACCTACCCCTCCAATTTGAAATCCTTCACCCGCAAGACAGATGTAAGGCGATCTTTATACGACTACTTTTAAATTAATTTATGACTGGCATTTTTTCACGTTAAACCTACGTTAATGCCGCAAAGTACGCGCCATCGTCACAGCCGCCAACAGGCTCGATGCATCCGCCTTACCTGTGCCCGCCACATCAAAGGCCGTCCCGTGGTCGGGACTGGTTCTAACCAAGGGCAGGCCCAAGGTCACGTTCACGCCTTGCTCGACACCGAGGTACTTCACGGGAATCAGGCCTTGGTCGTGGTACATCGCAATCACCACATCAAATTCGCCAGCTTGACCATTCTTGGCACGTGCGCGCATGAACACCGTGTCTGGCGCATAGGGCCCACTTACGTGCAGCCCCTCAGCACGCGCCTGAACCAATGCAGGGATGATGATGTCCAGCTCCTCACGCCCCATCAACCCGCCCTCACCCGCATGCGGGTTCAACCCCGCCACCGCCATGTGTGGCGCATGGCCTGTAGCCGCCAGCTCTGCCGCATGGGTGATGCGCAAGGTTTGCAAAATATTGTCGACCGTTACCGCCTCAATCGCTTGGCGCAGTGACACATGGATGCTCACCAACACGGTTTTAAGTTCAGGGTTGGCCAACATCATGCGCACGGGCATATCGTCAACCGCCACGCCCGCATGGGCTGCAGCACAGGCCTGCAGCATTTCGGTGTGGCCTGGAAACGGCACACCTGCGGCGCTCAAGGCCTCTTTGTGCAAAGGCGCGGTCACCACGGCAGACAGTTCGCCACGCAAGGCGGCATTGGCAGCCCACACCACACAGTCTGCGGCCAGCTTGCCTGCGGTAGCGCTAATGCGGCCCCATGCGGGCAGCTGGTCGGCAGGCAATGGCGGCGTCACTTGCAACACGGGAATCGTGAAAGGCACGGCGAAATGAGCAACCTCTTTCAAACCTGAAACCAGTTGCACATGCATTTGCGGCTCATGCAACTCGCACTGAGCCAAGAGCAAGGCCGCACGCTGCATCACCGCCACATCGCCGATCACCACGCAGCCGATCATTTTCTCGGGTGCATCGCGAAATGCTTTGACGATGATTTCCGGACCGATGCCCGCAGCATCGCCCAACGTGACGGCCATGGGCTTGATCAGATGGTCAGCCATGGTCACGCGGGGTTATCAATGTCGATGAACTCATGCGTGATGCCCAGCTGAGCCGACACATGTGCAGCAACAGCAGGCGCACCGTAGCGCTCTGTGGCGTGATGACCGCAGGCCAAAAATGCCACACCGGTTTCACGTGCCAAATGCGCTTGTGGTTCAGAAATTTCGCCCGTGATGAACGCATCCACACCCGCTGCAATGGCCGCTTCAAAATAACTTTGTGCACCACCCGTGCACCACGCCACGCGGCGAATTTCACGCCCTGGCATTTGCACCACGACTGGCGCACGCCCCAAAGCTTGCGACACCACATCCGCCAAGGCGTGTGCGTCGGCAAATGTTTGGCCATCCGCACGCGCGCCCCACAAACCCAAATCTTGCTCGCCGAACACCCCTTGCACTTGCAAGCCCAAACGTTTACCCAACTGCGCGTTGTTGCCCAACTCGGGGTGTGCGTCGAGCGGCAGGTGATAAGCCAACACATTGATGTTGTGCGCCAACAGCAACTGCAAGCGCTGCTTCATCCAGCCCGTCACCGTACCGTCTTGGCCACGCCAAAATAAACCGTGGTGTACAAAAATAGCATCTGCCTTCGCTTCAATGGCCGCCTCAATCAGCGCACGACTAGCGGTCACGCCTGACACCACGTGGCGAATCGTGTCAGAGCCTTCGACCTGCAAACCATTGGGTCCGTAATCTTTGAAACGCATGGGTTGCAACAATTCGTTGCAAGCACTCAGCAATGTTTGACGTGTGATGACTTGACTCATTGTGGCACCTTAATTTTGGGGCGTTGTGCAGGGGTGATCTCGAGCATCACGCGTTCGTTGCGGCGCAACACCTCTAGCTCGACACGTTTGCCGGGAGCAAGGGCTGCGATTTGCGTCATCAACTCATCCACATTTCTCACCGGCCGGCCCGCCACCATCAGTAACAAATCTCCGGGTCGTAAACCTGCGGTGGCAGCCGGCCCGTTTTGCAACACACCGGAGACGATCACGCCCGTTGATTGCTTCAAACCAAAAGTTTCTGCCAACTCAGGCGTTACCGCCAACGGCTCGATGCCCACCCAGCCGCGCGTGACTTGACCATCGCGCACAATGCCTTCCAACACTTGGCGTGCAGTGGATACAGGGATCGCAAATCCAATCCCTAAATTGCCGCCAGAGCGCGAATAAATGGCAGTATTGATGCCAATCAAATGGCCATGCACATCCACCAAAGCGCCGCCCGAATTGCCGGGGTTGATCGCTGCGTCGGTTTGGATGAAATTTTCAAACGTATTGATGCCCAGCTGATTGCGACCTAAGGCAGACACAATGCCGCTGGTCACCGTTTGACCCACGCCAAACGGGTTGCCAATCGCAAGCACACGGTCCCCGACCTGCGCCGTCTCGGAATTACCCAGAACGATAACTGGCAGGCGGTCCAACTTGATGCGCAGAATCGCCAAGTCAGTCTCTGGGTCTGCGCCAATGACCTGTGCAATGGCGTGGCGACCGTCGCTGAGCGTGACCTCAATCTCCTGCGCGCCTTCAATCACATGGTTGTTAGTAAGGATGTGCCCCTCGCGGCTGACGATGACACCGCTGCCCAAGCCTTGCTGTGGCGCTTCGTCCTCTCGGTCGCCATTGAAAAAGCGAAACCACGGCTCATTTGAGGGTGGTGGACTGGCCGCCTTCTCTTGCGTGGTGGCAATACTCACCACGGCGGGCGACGCCACCTTTGCAGCGGGGCTCAAGCTACCCGGCATCACTGCACCGGAATCATTGGGAGCAGCCTCAAGCAAGGTCACACCCGATAGCAATACTTGGCGATTGAGCCATTCAGGCTTCAATGTTGCCAGCACGAACCAAATTGCCACCAAGACGGTGACGATTTGAGAGAACAACAACCATTGACGTTTCATGGGTTGTTTGCGCAGCGCTTATTCGGCGTCCGGCGCTTGGGTATGTTTGAGGAACAAACGAGCGGCCCAAATACCGATCTCGTACAGCACACACATGGGAATCGCCAAGGCAAGTTGCGACACCACATCGGGCGGCGTCACGATCGCAGCAATGATGAAGGCCAAGACAATGAAGTACGAACGGAAATCCTTGAGCTTCTGGATTGACACGACATTCATGCGGGCCAACACGATCACCACAATCGGCACTTCAAACGCCAAACCAAATGCAATAAACATGGTCAGCACAAAGCTCAAATAAGCCTCAATATCTGGCGCGGCAGTGATGCTCTTTGGCGCAAAGCCTTGGATGAACTTGAACACCTGACCAAACACAAAGAAGTAACAAAACGCCACCCCGATCATGAACAGCACCGTGCTCGACACCACCAAAGGCAGCACCAACTTCTTTTCATGCGCATACAAACCGGGCGCAACAAACGCCCACACTTGGTACAACACCACAGGCAAGGCCAACAAAAATGCGGCCATCATCAAAATCTTGAGCGGCACCAAAAATGGTGAAATGACCGAGGTGGCGATCAAGGTTGCACCAGCCGGAAGTTGCGCCACCAAAGGGGCCGCCAGCAAGTCATACAACTCGGCAGGGCCAGGGTAAATTGCCAGCGCAGCGCCAGCGATCATCACGCCAATCGTGGCTTTGACCAAACGGTCGCGCAGCTCAATTAAGTGCTGCACAAATGGCTGCTCGGTGCCAGCCAGTTCGTCGGTGGAAGGGGTATCAGACATGTTCAGAACGCTTTACTGGGCGAAAACGCGCCACACGCGCGGCGCTAGATTGCGCCTTGGTGCGCACACCTTGACGGGCTTTGTACCAATGCGGGGTTGACCCACGCTTGACACGCCATTTTTTACCTGGGTTTTGGTAGCTGGGTGGTGGTGGCGCCAAAGGTTCGTAATGGTCTGACGACAAACCGGCGGTGGTGTCAGCCCAATCTTTTTCAAAGTCACTGCTGGCCGTGTGCACCGACTGCTCCACGTCCCGCGCCGCAGACTCCATCGTCTCTTTCATCTTTTTGAGCTCGTCGAGCTCCATCGTGCGGTTGACCTCGGCCTTCACGTCCGCGACGTAACGCTTGGCTTTACCCAGCAACGTCCCAATTGTGCGCGCGACGCTTGGCAGCTTTTCAGGGCCAATGACGACCAATGCCACAGCGCCAATCAGCGCGATTTTTGAAATATCAAGATCAAACAAAGCAAGCGATCAACAACAATTAAGACTTGTTCTTGACTTCAACGTCAATGGTGTTTTTGTCGGCAGACACAGCAGCGGTTGGGGCAGCAGGCTTGTCTTCAGCAGCGGGTGCGCTACCGTCTTTCATGCCATCTTTGAAGCCTTTGACGGCCCCACCCAAATCACCACCCAAGTTTCTGAGCTTCTTGGTACCAAACACCATGATGACGATCAACAACACGATCAGCCAATGCCAAATAGAAAACGAACCCATGTGTAACTCCTAAGTATTTATATCAATTCTAATCAACCGCGAAGCCAAGGGCGCGGGCCACCCATGACATGCCAATGCATATGGTGCACTTCTTGCCCACCTTCCACCCCAGTATTGGCCACGATGCGAAACCCACCTTCTGGGTAGGGCCTTGCGCCCTCTTGCAAAGCCAACTTGGGCGCCAGCAACATCATGCGGCCCAATAAACCTTCGTGCTCGGGGGTGGCCTGCGCCATCGAGGGGATGTGCAGCTTCGGAATGATCAAAAAATGCACAGGCGCCCAAGGATTGATATCGTGGAAGGCAAATACCTCCTCGTCTTCATAGACTTTGCGCGACGGGATTTGGCCCGAAATAATTTTACAAAAAAGGCAATTGGAATCAGTCGTCATGTCGCACTCATCACAAGGTCAGCCGTCCATCGGCTGCTGCTTGTTCAAACGAACCAAGCCCAACACGATGCGGTAGAGGAACCACACAGAAATCACCGCCCAAGCCAACCAGCCAGGCAAGATGAAAAAGAACCAAAGCGGCGACGTGACCAGATAAAGCACGGCGGCCCAAATGACGGTGCGAATGCGGTAGCTAAAGTGCGACGCTTCCCAGCCAGCCGCCGCATCACTTTTCTTGATCAGGTCAAGAATCAAAGCCACCACCAACAGCACGGGACCCACTTGCGCACCCGGAATGATGGCACTCACCGCCACGATCAAATGCAGCACATAGCTGATCAGGCTGACCGTGTGCGTGGCATCCTCTTGCATAGACGATGCGTCAGACCAATCTGGCTTAGTCACCCGTCAACTCGCGATGCTGTGCTTTGCGCAAAGCTTTTTCTTCTAAACCACTCAGGCCTTCGCGGCGCGCCAGCTCTTCAATCACGTCAGAGGGCTTTAAACCGTAATGCACCAAGGCAATCATGCTGTGAAACCACAAGTCGGCCACTTCGTACACCAGCTTGGTGGGGTCACCGCCGTGGTCCACATCTTTGGCGGCCATCACGGTCTCAGTCGCCTCTTCGCCAATCTTCTTCAAAAAGGCATCGGGCCCTTTGCGCAGCAAACGCGAAACGTAGCTTTTCTCGGGGTCGCCGCCATTGGCGGGTTTGCGGCTTTCAATGATGTCGGCCAGACGTTGCAGTGTGTCTAAATTGTTGATGTGGGTGGAACTCATGGTGTTCACTTGTAAATAGATTCAGGGTCTTTCAGCACAGGCTCGCAAGCGTGCCAAGCTTCACCTTCAAGGCGCTGGTAAAAGCAGCTATGGCGGCCAGTATGGCAGGCAATGCCGGGCTCGTGCCCTTCTTGCGTCACCTTGAGCAACACCACGTCGTTGTCGCAGTCGATGCGAATGTCGTGCACCGTTTGCACATGGCCCGACTCCTCGCCCTTAAACCACAGCTTGTTGCGTGAGCGGCTGAAATACACCGCACGCTTGAGCTCAGCCGTTTTTTGCAGCGCCTCGCGGTTCATCCACGCAAACATCAGCACGTCGCCGCTGTCTTTTTCTTGGGCGATCACGGGCACCAGCCCTTTGTCGTCCCATTTGATGTTGTCTAGCCAATTCATAGGATGGTGATCTTACCCAGTAGGGCAAGACCAGCTTGGCAATTTGAAGCTGACCACCTTCACAAAGGATGGGAGCTAGGACTAAAATACTGTACAAAATGCCAGCATATTGACGGAGTACAGCATGCGAACGACATCCACTCGTATCGATTCGGCCAACCACATCGCCGTTTTTCAAGAAACAAACATCCGCCGTGTCTGGCATAACGAAGAGTGGTGGTTTGCTCTCAGCGATGTCATCGTTGTACTCGCAGATTCGGCCGATCCAAGGCAATACATCAAAAAGATGCGTAGCCGTGACACGGCGCTCGATGCCAACTGGGGTACAACTTGTACCCCCCTTGCGCTATTGGCCCAAGACGGCAAGATACGAAAAACCAACTGCGCCAATACCGAAGGCTTGTTTCGCATCATTCAGTCCATCCCCTCACCCAAGGCCGAGCCCTTTAAACGGTGGTTGGCGCAGGTGGGGTACGAACGAGTCAAAGAGATCGAAAACCCCGAACTGGCTAGCGCCCGCGCCCGCGAGCTGTACCAAGCCAAGGGATACCCACAAGCGTGGATAGAGAAGCGCTTGCGCTCCATCTCGGTACGCGGAGAGCTGACCGACGAGTGGAAAGCACGTGGCGTGGCTGAGGGCAAAGAGTATTCCATCCTGACCGCCGAAATCGCTCGGGCCACCTTTGGCGTGACACCTTTAGAACACAGCCAGCTCAAGGGCTTGGACGTGGTGAAGACTGGCAACAATTTGCGCGACCACATGACCGACTTAGAGCTGATCTTCACCATGCTAGGCGAAGCCAGCACCACCGAGATTGCCCGCCGCAGCGACGCCTTGGGCTTTGATGAAAACCGGACGTCCGCCAAAGAAGGCGGAAAAATTGCTGGCAATGCCCGCAAAGCGCTTGAAGCCAAAACAGGCAAGAAGGTGGTGAGCAAGGCCAACTATCTAACCACGCTCACCGACCAACCTAAAACCCGAGTGAAAGCTAAGCAGCCTAAGAGCGGCGCAGCATGAAGACCGAAAGCAATGTGTTCATCAATGG